>Ga0255769_10000988_pt1 | contig 33727 bp, 46 predicted proteins | sample 041ome_9_FD_179637 | JGI IMG/M metagenome (GOLD analysis project Ga0255769, IMG submission 179637) | Coastal salt marsh microbial communities from the Groves Creek Marsh, Skidaway Island, Georgia - 041413US metaG (version 2) | ecosystem: Environmental > Aquatic > Marine > Intertidal zone > Salt...
AGCCATGACGCTTCTTGGACGGAATGGGCTCGCGGCTGTCTGCCCTAGGCTATTAGGGCGAGAGGCAGCAACCTGTTGACGGCGGGTCATTCCCGACGTTTCAGGGGTAGGTGCTGGTGATGCTGGCGCTGGTGATGCTGGCGCTGGTGACGATGGCGCTGGTGGGCCAAATGCTTCTGGCGCTAGTGGGCGAGCGGTATTACCACGACGGCCTCCCGGTCGGTTAGGTAAGGTACGTCCGCTACTCTCAGGGCGTCCCGGTACGGTCCTACCGCTTGACTCAGGACGTACTCCGTCTGGGGCGGTGCCCGCAACTGCTTCTAATGTTGACATAGTATCTGGATACTGCTCTTGGTTAGCGTAGTCGTCAATAGTAACTGGCTGTGGTGCGCTACCCGGTCGACCGGGTACTGTCCTACCACTCGGCGCTGGTCGTCCCGGCACCTGACGGCCAGTGCTATCAGGACGGAACAACAACTGACGCTGTCCGGGGATTTGACCGCTAGGTTCTTGCGGGGCATCTGCTTGTGGGGCCTGCTGTGCTACTGGGCCTGCATCAAACAACTGCCCTTGGTCTCCTTGGTAGAAACCTGAAGTATCAGGTGTTGGAGGGGTCGCACCGGTTGGGCGTCCCGGTACCTGACGGCCAGTACTTTGTGGACGAGAAGCAGCAACCTGCTCCCGCCTAGTCATGCCAGATGTTTCAGGGGTAGGTGCTGGGGCGCTCGGCTGACCACCTGCAAACTCTGTGCCCTGACCAGAGAACCAAGGATTAGGGTTAGCAGCAATACGGCGACCACCGGGGCGGTTGGGTAGAGTGCGGCCAGAACTTTCTGGGCGACCGGGGGCAACCTGACCACCAGAGTCTGGTCGTCGTGCAGCCACATCCTGACGTCGAATGGCCCCTTCCTCTTCAGCAGACAGAGGCGTACCTAGGCTGTAAGTATCGGGAAACTCTTCCTGATTAGCGAAGTCGTCAATAAATACAGAAGGACGTCCTTGTGTACGTGATGCTGGGGGTGCTGCAAACTGCTCGCTAGAAGGTGGAGCAGCAGGAGCAGGAGACTGCTCTCCTGCTGGGCGACGCTGTGTGCGGCTAGTTGGAGGAGCCGTTGCAGGTCTTGGCTGTTCTGGGCCACCGCCACTTTCTGTGGTGTAGATAGGACCGTGCTTAGGAGGACCAGTTGGAGGTCCCCATGGCTGTCCACCCTGATTACCACCAGTATTCTTTATCGGCCTACCCCACTCATCAGTGTCTGCCCCAACAAATGGGTCGTCCCCCAAAGTAAAGGGAGTGTTACCCGTAGTATAAGTAAGGTTTTCCGATGCTTTGGGAGGTCCCCAAGGCTGCGGACCCGGCTGCGCTGGCCCGGTAGGGGGAGGCAAAGGTTGCCCGGTAGGTGCTGCGCTAGGTGCAGCGCTCTGTGGCTGCTTAGGTGCTTTGTCTGCTGCTTTTGCTTTACGTGCCCCAATGGCACCGCCGACTTGGGCGGCTAGATTCCCAATTTTGTCAAGAGTAGGGAAGTTCATACCTCCGGAACCGGGGCTAGGACGATCAAAGTTAGGTGCTACGCCTTCGGCCTTAGGGTATCTGATAGTTTCAGTCTTCTGTGAGGAAGGGTCTGTGGTGCTGAGGGGGGCGGGACCCTGAGTGTTGTACCGAGCGGTCTTTGCTACTCCACCACCAGTTTGTGGGCCGGGGCCCGACGGGACGTGCAGGAACGAGCCACCACGGGTACGACGCAACTGTCGTCCAGTACCGACGAGACCTGAGGCACCATAGCCTCCCATACTGCTGTCGCCACCGTCCCATTGACGCTGCTGATCTCTTGCTGCAAAGTAGTCGTTTGATGGATCTGCCATTACCAAGTACCTTCACTCATAGAGTTTCTGGCTGTACCAGACCAACTCTGATCGGACATGACGCTAGGCATGACTGGCATACCACTAACCCAAGAGCGATATGAAGGTGTATACCTATCGATATTCATAACTTCCATAATATCCCATTCGTTCTTAGCGTAACCGCGACGTTCAGGAAATGGATTCTGGGGCGCGGCAGCGGGACGCATAACGCGCAACTCATCAGGAGTAGCGGCGAGAGCGTTCTCAAGAGCGATGTCGACTAGGTACTCGCTACGTGTCTGCCACGGTCCAGCCATTGGTTCAGATTTCTTCCCAACCAGAACCAGCCATGCGATCTTTACTGAACATCTTGTCCAGAAGTGGCTTTGAGTCGTAGAGACCGCTCTCGTCTGGCGTAGACATTTGCTCATGCTCTTCAGCGGTGCGGGCATGTGTCATACCCTGAGCCGCTCGGGCCATGGCTTGGCCTAAGTTACGTCCATGTACAGAAGTCATAGCACGACGGGTTACGGGGTCGTCCTGATACACCTGCTTACGGGCAAGTTTTGAGGTAGGACGTGGGATACCCTGTGGGTTAGCGGGGTCTTGTTCGTTATACATTAGTTAGTTACCTCTCTTACGCGGGACGCGACCACCGTATGCCTGCTGCGCCTCGTAGCGACGTGTAGCGAGAGTCTTGTTAGGAACCCTACGGCGGCTAGAGTCGATGCGGCTATCGATGTAGCCGATATTACGCCTTCCCGGCGATTCTGCTGGGAGGTTATTAGTTCCCGGCGACTCTGCTGGAAGGTTGTTTGTTCCACGCGATTCCGCTGGGAGGTTGTTCGGTTCCCTGTCTTGGTCGTACGGGTTTGCTTGGTTATACATTAGTTACCTCCAACCGGGTGCAAGCGTCTTCAACATTGACCGACGCTGCATATCGATCTGTTCTTGTTGAGGGCGGTCAAGTCCTCGTGGAATACCACGGGGGCCTGCCTTACCGTCATTTGTGAGTCTAATAGGTTCCGCTCCGGGGGGAGCGAACTTTAGACCTTGTGCTTGAAGTTCTAAACCAGTAGTAAGATTGAACTCTTCAGGCCACAAGTAATCACCGGGGTTAACTCGTTCACCCTTGTGCACACCACGACTGTATGACCTATGGTTCTGCCGCTTGACGGCATTGAGCAACTTGTCCTGACGGCGGTTGCTGGACATCGTACCCAAGTAACCATCGGGGTGCTGGGTGTCGGGGGTCGCACCAAATGCGGCAAGACGTTGATCCTTGGCGTCTCGGAACATGGGGGAAGGTCCCAGCACTGGCTGGGACTCACCGCCAGCGGGGTCGTAGCCCCCTGACCAGTTACTGAATGTGTAATTGTTCATCGCCCACTCGCAACTTGAGTACCAGCCGTGAATGCCATAAGTTGGCCTGCCCTACCGTATCCGATCATAGATATGGGGCGAGGTCCTTCGCTGTTCTCTTGAGCCTGCTCCGCGCGTTCCTTCTCAGTTTTCATTGGATCTTGCGGGCGCTCTACCAGCATAAGTTACCTCAAACTATCAATAAACTCTTCGGCTGCGGTGGGATGGATGGGACCGATAAAGTCGGACTCTTCCATTCCCGTGTAGTTTCCATCCTCCGTAAGAACTGAGGGAAGAAGTCCCCTCTGCTGTGCGTCCTCAACGATGCTTTCGGCCCTGCCATGTACTGCGGCGTGGACTTGCTGAAACATATTGCTGCGTGACTCGTACGGGTTGTTCATAGTGTGCTCCATTTCTTAGTCTTCCCAACCTTTGCGATACGTAAACTTCTCAAAGTTATCTGAATCGTATAGGTCCTGATATCTGGCAGGAACCTTAGACAAGTAATCGTCCTCTGGTTCCTTGGTTTCCGTGTTGTTACTATCGGGTTCCATATATGTATGTTACACCATACTAGCGGTTGATGGGGTTACTGTTGGCGTCGACCGCCGCCACGCCGCTCTTCTACTGAACGAGGAGCGGGGACGGTACCACCGCCGGGGCCAGCAAGACCAAGAGCCCTGTTAGCCGCTTCGTTTGATTCACGTTCCCGCTGTGCTTGGTTCGCAGTAAAGGCTTGACGAGAGTTAGTAACTCGTCGGCCTTCACGTCCCTGCTCACCAGACTGTGTTGGGAACGATCCTTCAGCCTGACTGCGTCGCGCACGCTCCTTACCTACGGCTGCCTCAACGTTCTCCCTAGTCATAGGTAGTACTGGGCCCGCGATGCCTGGCTTCAACTTCTTGAACTGAGTAGCCGTCATTTCAAAAGCCTGATTGCGTGCCTCTCTGGCCCGTGCTGCCTCATCTCCGCCCTTTTGGATCTTACGAACCTCAGTGACACCGGTGGTTCCAGAGGTACCAACCTGCCCTGAGACACTAGTACCAATGAGGTCAGGACGCATCAAGTCTCTAATGGAATCGTCGGTCTGTTCTGACAACGCAGTAAGGGCAGCAATGTCCATGTCTCCTACAGGAACTCCCTGAACAGCAGCCTCATTCTTGATACGCCCAACGTCGGAGATTGTACCTCTAACGCCCGGAATATCGATAATAGCGGACCTTGCCTCTGTCTCCCCTTCCGCAGGAGGACGGGGGGTTTCCAGACTTTGACCCGATGCGGCGGCACCGGCAAGGATACCGGCCCCTCCCATACGAAGGATTGCTTCGTCTTGTGTCTTGGGGGCTTCTACCTCTTCTCCCTCTGGCGCGCTAACTCCGGGGGTACCCGCGCCCTCTCCGGGCATCATGTACTTAGGCATAGAAATGCCACCCTTATCAGCACCGCCTGCCGCAGCGCGATAGAAACGACGCCCACCACGCTCCAGATTCTCTGGATCGCGGGGTTCAAAGCCCACACCAGATGCAGAGTCTTGAAGAGCAGCCACTGGGTCTTCGGTGAACATCTCTGCACGCTCAATTTCTGCTCTTACGGGCTCACGAACGTTTTTGATAGCGGGGGCGGCTTCTTCCATACGAGCACGGATGGCACGATGACCACCACGAGGATCTGATGCGGGTGCACGATCTGTGAGAGGACCGCTATCAACTGTGGTATCAGGCTCATTTTCCTCAGCGAACTGAATACGGCTAACCTTTCTAGTACGGAAAGGTGACGGGAGAATAGAGACAGGAGAACCACGCATAGGCGTACCAGTTGGAGCAGGCCCCCGGCTCGAACTATCTGCTGGAGGTTCTGCGTAAACAGAACGAGTTAGGCCCTCTTTCTCTAGTTCTTCAGGGGACATATCGTACTTAGACCTGCCGCTTTCGAGTACACCCGGCGCTACAGGATTTCCAGCCTCTCGCGTATACGCCCTACCATTCGGGAACTCTTCAGTAGGTTTAGCAGCCTGTTTAACAGCCTGCTGTACGACAACGTCGTCTGGTCCTACTACGTGCTCTTTGCGGGAAGAGCCTGATCCTGTGGCGATAGTCTCTGTGCGGTCAAACACCTCAACGTTTTCGGCGTTAAACTGTGACTTACTAATGTTAGTAAGCGGTAGTACTGGCCCCTGAGTACCACTTGGCAGTCTTTCAGTAGAACGAGCCAGCGTGGTTCCCGGCTTAAAACGTACGTCAGTAATAGCGCCGCCCCGAGCGGCCTTTTCCGTATTCCATTTTGGACCCATTCGACCGGTCTTGGGGTCCATGGTTTCCCTAATGTTACCGGGGGCCAGACCCATGCGAGTAGCGATAGTCCGTGGACTCTGGTCTTCAAGACTACTCTGATACAGTGAGTCGCTGGCTTTAGGTTTAGGTACCTTATCTAGCGCCGCTGTGACTGCCTTCTCGGTGTAGGAACCTACTGAAGAATCCCCAGATGGATTATCGGAGTCGTCTTCGTGTTCTCCAGACTCTGACGTCACTCTGGATAGGTCACTAGTCAGGCCCACACTTTCTGTTTCTGGGACGTCTAGGATGTCTTTTTCCTTGGCCATGGGTACCTCCGTACACGTTACACAACAAAATTACCACACAGAATGTATGTGATATCTAGGTTTTGTGCTTGTTATCGTGTTACGGGTTTCCAAGTCATGGAGGAGATGGTCTCTCCTGTATCACCCTCAATGTCATCAAAACCGATGATGAAAGTGAGATCCAGACCTCTAGGGGCCACAAAACCACGTGCAATAGCGCACGCCTTTGTAGCCTGATTCACAGCGGAAGCGCCGATAGCCCTGATCTTGGGTGATTGCCCAGCCACTACAGCGCGGGCCACAATGGAACCCACAGACGATGGGTTACTAGATCCGGACACCTTGATTACTTCTTCTTGCTCAGCCATTAGTACAACCTTTCGTATAACAGAGTATTACGAAAGTATATTATACGTATCCGGCTTCCTTGAGGAGGCTAGTTATGTCCTCTAAACGTATTATTGCGTAAGTCTCACCAAGTGACTTTTCGCCCACTCCGGGGCGTTTTACTACCAGAATTGGGAGAGCGTTCCCCCCGACTTCCTCCTGCTGTGCCTGCGATACAGCATCATTGAGCCAGCCTGAGAGGTCGAACTTGCGCTGGTTCTTGCACTGAATGATTGCTTGGCGACGAGGGCTAGCAATGCCGTTGATGTCACCGCTGTCATACTTACCAGACAAACTAGGCCGAAAAGCCTTCTTAAAACTACGAGATCGTAAATACCTGACGATAAGCGTCTCAAACGATGTGCCTTTAGCCTTGTTCTTGTTACCCATATACCTGCCATCCTACTCCATAATAACTACTAGGGGGCGCACTCTCCACGACCCGTGTCCAAGTACAAACCTGTGGTGGTCACGAACGCCCATGAATACCACCCTTCATACAAGTCGATAACCAGTATCCCAGCAGACTCATCGTAGACAAACTCGGAGTCACTCTGACCTACAGATCGCAGACTCTTACCACCTGTCCCCACGACAAAGTGCGTGATACCGTCAACCGTAGCCCTTTCATAGTGGTGGTCATGGCCTGATAGGGCGATGGCACCCTCCGGTAGCAGGTCTACAAACGGAGCAACACCAGAGTAGTTACCGTGTACACCGGATGAGTACCGGGGGCGATGCCAGTACGCAATAACACAATCAGTAGCATCTTCCAACTTGTTTCCCAAAAACTCTGTCTGGTCGTCAGTTACTACCTCAGAATCTAATGCGATTAGGCTCCACATACCCATATCAAAGGCGTAGTAAAACTTAGACAGACCAAAATACTTCGCATAGCCCGCCGCAAGCCCGGTGTAGTACTCGTGGTTACCCGGCACCGGGTAGGTGATGTGCTTCAACTTACCCCAACTAAGGTCATACATACCCATAAAGGCGTCGTATGAGCCGTTCTCGTACTGAAGGTCTCCCAGTGCCAGCACAGCATCGGGGTTTACTAACTCTGCTAGTAGGGCAGTATCTTCGTGAACGCACATTGCCGTAGAACTGCTGGAGCAAACCATGTCTCCTACAGCGACGATACGCCTGCGCCATACCTCAGGGATGGTGGTAGTGCTTGTAGTAGACGCAACTGTGGTAGTGGTAGTGGTCGTAGATACAGCAGTGGTCGTAGGGGCAACGGTAGTCGTAGTAGTGCTGACGACTTCAGCAGGAGTAGTTACGTCAGTCGTGCATGATGCCAGTAGCACCGGCAGTATTAGCCACTTCCGCTTGACCATTCCCACTCATCTCCAGCAGGGTAAATGTTCTCGGGTCGCCCTTTGACGTACACCAACTTACTATCCCCCAGCATCAACTGGTGCTGTACACCATCGACTATCCACGGGTAGTTGATGTCTTTGGTACCAGTACGGAACTCGGTACCAATCTCGGGGGCGCTACCGATTGCCATGGATGCGGTTAATTGGTAGGTGGGCTTTCAACGGGGTGTAAGGGAGGAACGCCCCGCAGGTACCACACTTGTAGTACCTGAATGATTTACCGTTCTCTCCTAGCGAGAGATTGACGAAGCCGGGGGTACCTGACCCCTCGCAGACTACGTCCTTTGCATCATCATGTAAGAGATCCATATATAACCCTCCATCATAGTAATCAAATCATGCAACTGGTCGCTATCTAATTCTTTCCAAGATCCACCGCTGTCTTTGTCAACTCGCGGAAGCATTTGAGCGAGTTCGTAACGCTCATCGTTACTAAGACCTAACTGCTCCTTGAGAGCCATGGCCTTACGGTACCTATTGCGTACTGGATCTGATGTCATAATTGTCGTCAACTCTGCCTCCACCTACTAGGTGCGTGGTTATTTTCTACTGAGAACTTATGTTCATCGCTGTCGTAGCGTCGGAAGATCCACTGGCAGGGGTCGCTACCGTCCTCCCAACCCTCTTCTTCTTCTTCAGAAATAGGAATGCCGTCATGGGTAGCGCATACGAGTGGGCCAATCCAGCCCCTCTGCTGTCCGTAACGTACCCACTCTTCATAATCAACGTGATAGGTCATCATTTCTTACTCCAACAATGGCTCTTATAACTACAGAATTTACACATGCTGCAACTCTTGTGTGTTGCTACCACCGGCTTGGGCGGTACTACATTGGTCTCTAGGTACCCCTTGACATCCTTAATACCTTCAAGGATTGGCTCAATGAGTTCAGGAGTGTACTTAAGGTGGAACTCCTTGACCTCCTGTGAGGGCTTCCACTCGTACAAAATGATGGCGTCTTCAATACCTAGACACATCATGTATAGGTTTACCTGACGACGGTGAGTAGTGAGAGGGCGCTTGATACGTTTCCATAGATCATCTAGGCTCAGGTCCCCGTTCTCGTAACCCTCATACAACTTAGGAGCATCCCAACGGATAGTACCCAGTCCTACAGACTTGATCTCCACAACAGCCTGACCCTTAGTGTCTTCCCAGACGCCGTCAGCGTGACCGATAATGCTGTACTCCTCACTACTCAAAGGTACTTCTTTGTACTTCAAGTCGGCAGAACCGCAGTGGTCGCACCCCTCAGGAGAGGTACCAGCAAACTTGGCGTCACAAGAGTTGCACTGCCAGTTACCAAATAGACCTCCGGCTTTCCACATCCACCTCTGCCACTTGTCGTGGATGTTGTGGCCCTCAGCAAAGATGTTCATACGCCTAAGGTTCATAGACTGGGGATCACTCTCCTCAGTGTCCATGATCTTGTACCACGTTGAACGTGGGCACCAGTCGTCCTTGGCCATCTCGCTGGAGTGGAAGTGTTTGGTATCTCTATGGGAGTTGCGTTCAGCCTGCTCTATAGCGAGAGCCGCCTCTATCTTAGATAGGAGGCGATTAGTGGGCTTTGCCGTGAACTGCTCCTTGTAGTTCTTCATATACCACGGCTGTTCAGTCATCAATCATCTCCAGAAAATCGTCTTCGGTTAATACTACGTAGCGGTGACCCGCCAAGTCAATCTGCATCAGAGGGATACGCCCCTCCAACCTAGCCCTCTTAACTAAGTCGCGCATGTCAACGGACTTGATGCTGTAAGACTTAGCATCTGGGTCCATCTTGAGTTTGTTCTCAATCATGAACTCTTCTGTGCGCACGTCAGCCTTGCGTACCCACCCAGCACCAGACATAGCGTTACGGCTACCTCTGTAAGCCTTGGCAGTACGCTCCTCTTGGCGTTTCGACTTCTTACCCGAGTCACTCATTGGTCAAACAGTACGTCAGCAATTTCCTCAATAGTGTCGCTCTGCAATTCAATACGCTCTTCGACAACGTCAATCTTGTTAAGTATGACCTTAAGCAAGTCCTTAATCATACCGAGTTCGTGGGCGTACTGCTTGAGTTCGTCCCTCTTCTTAGGCATATCGTCGTACGGGTAACGACTAGGGTGGTATGCCCTACCGGAGTAGTCTTTAGGGTCGAACAATCGCCCTTGCTGTGGCATGTTCTCACTCATCAGATACTGCTCCCTCTGGTTCAACGCCTTCTCCCAAGACTGCTGAGACTGCTGCTTCTTTGAGGCGTTTCTGGAGCCCCAGATCCTGTCGAACCATGTCATAGAGTTCTTCCTTCTTGCTGGCTATTCGTTCTCCCTCAAACTTATAACGTCCCTCAAACAATTCCAGAGCGAGGGCAACGTTGACGATATCTTTGGCAACATCAAAGTCACCCTTTCGATAACCGCCTGAGTTTGCAAAGTAGAAGTCAGCCACAGCAACCTGCTGGGGGCGGTAGGTCTTGTTCTTCATGACACGCATCTTGATGCTCTGTCCGACACGGGTGTCCAACTTGGAACCCTCAGCAATCCACTCGTCACGACGTACCTCAACACGGGTGAAGTAATAATAGTTCTTTGCCTTACCACCGGGAGTTGTGCGAGGATCGCCGTACATGACACCAATCTTGTCACGCCACTGGTTGATGGCGATGAGGGTACATGACCTCTCCTCCTCAGTCAACGAACGGCGCTGAGCCTTAGCGCACTTCTTGAAGAACCGGCTGAGGATCTGAGCACCAGTAGCGACGCTGGACTCATCCATAGCCTTGTTGACCTCAGTCTCTGTGACTAGGGCGGGCAGAGAGTCGATTACGACACAATCAACAGCCCTGTTCTCTACGGCCTTGAGTACGAGTTCCAGAGCGGACTCCATCTCGTTAGTCTCAACCACCCAAAGCCGTTCAAGGTCTACCCCAAACGAAGCGGCATACTCAGGAACATACTCTTCTGCGGCTACCCACAGTGCCAGCCACTCTGGGTCTTTGGCCTGATTAGCGGCAATGGTCTTGTAAGCAATAGCAGTCTTACCTGACGACTCCTCACCCACAATCTCATTCCACTGATTAGCGGCCCAACCCCCACCAAGAGCGAGGTCAAAAGCCAGTAGCCCAGTGGACGTATGAGGTACTTCTACCTTTGCGTCGCTACCCCTGATGAGTAGATCTTCTCCGTACTTCTTGTTGATTTCGGCTGCTAGTTCTTCAATTATTGACAGTTTGTCGTTCACTTTGTTCCTTGTTGTTGTTATGACCAGTTAGTTTCCAAACCTTGAGCGAAGGCTCCGTTGTATCCACATTCAAAGCAGTGTGGGCGTGGCTGTTGACCATTGACCCTAGCCGCACCGGCACCCATACCCGAGTATGCCGTGTATCCGGTTTTACTACCGCAAGCAGGGCACTGCATGTTGCCTTCCGTACGGTGTGCTTCCCCACCTCTCCAAAGGCGCATAGCATCGCTCATACTCACCTCGGCATTAGCGTCACGGTTAGGGTCTAGGACCTGCTGACGCTCCCCCTGCTGAAGAGGTACACCTTCCATAGAGGGCTGTGGTGCCGCCTGCTGTTGTGGTACAGGCTGAGGCTGTTGAACCTGTTGGACTGGGGGCTGTGCAGGGGGCAACTTGATGCCGTACTGAGGCTGTGTGTTGCCAAGTTTCTTAGCCCACCAAGACGTACTATCGTTACTCATCTTCACCATTCTCCCGCATGATGTCTTCTAAGTTTTTAAGAAAGTCCAACTGAAGGGCGTCAAACGCCGTTTCAGATGACAACCTGATATCAGGAAGTTCTATATCTTCTACCATCTTTAAAACCTCGCTGTCAATAAGGCAACCGATAACTGAGACTGCAAAAGAGGTCAACTTGTCCAAAGTCTCAACGCCCTCATTGGCGTCGAACTTACGCTCAGGGTCCATGTACTGAGTCATCCACCACGAACAGTTAGCGATGGTCTCCCCACCCTTGCCCTGCTGTAGGGTCATCCACAGTTTGAGAGTGTCTCTAATATCATGTTCTAGAGCCTCTTCGGAGGGGGTAACGAACCCCCCTTCTTCCTCCGCAATCTCATGACCGTTCAGGGGCGACAACCTCATGTAGAAATTACGCTGTTGCATTCTGGTTTCGTCGTTCATATCAGCCTTTCGCCTCTGCCCATGAACCTGCGAAATGGGCTTCTACTTCTAGTTCTACTCCCATAATCGATGTACCGTTTCCCATGGCAGTCTCAATAATGGGTACCCAGTTGTTAACCTCATCAGTAGGAACCGATGTTACCAGTTCGTCGTGTACCTGTACCAGCAGTTTACACTTGGGGTACTCCAATGCTGAAGACACTTTCAACATCGCTTCTTTGCATATCTCAGATGCAGTACCCTGAACTATGGCGTTAATTGCCTGACGCTCAGCCCTAGCACGTTCTGCGAAGTCAGTGGATGACAGACCCGGAACTCTGCGCCGTCTACCATTAAGCGTCTCAACGTAACCTACTTTGGTGGCTTTGGTTATAACTTTGTTCTTCCAGTCTGTAAGACCGGCGTAGCCCTTGTTGTAGTTATCTACGACAACACGAGCCTCATCAAGAGATAACTGACCACCGGTAGAATCAACGAGACGCTTAGGACCACCACCATATCCCATGAGAAAGTTTGGCGTTTTCCCATAAATGTTGCGCTCCTCGCTAGTGATTTCCTCTGGGGGTTTGCCTAGAATAACACTGGCAGTACCAGCGTGTACGTCAATGTTCTCCTGAAAGATGTGTAATAGTGCGGGGTCCCGACTGTACATAGCCATGATTCTCATCTCAATCTGACTGTAGTCAGCCACTATAAGACTGTTCCCCGGCTCCGCTACAAACAAGCCACGCACACGCCCATCTCTAGGTATGTTCTGGAGGTTGGGGTCGCTTGCAGAAAGCCTTCCAGTAGCGGTACGGTGAAGGTGAAACTGAGGGTGCAATCTACCACTATGAAGCAGAGGGAGTAACCCCTCTACGTACGTGGACTTCATCTTCTTGAGTTCTGAATACTTCATCAGTAAGTCAATTACAGGATGCTGCCCCTGCAATGACTTAAGTGAATCCTCGTCAACACTGGGCTTACCCTTAGCAGTAGTCTTCTTGGGCTTAAGCCCGAGACCCCCCTCACGCTTCTTGTTGAAGAGAAGTTCTGCCTTGTGGACGTTACTGTCTGGGCTAAAGCCTATGGGAGCGTACTGTGATATCTCAGCCAACGTATTGTTAATATCAAGGTCTAGAGACTTACCAAGTTTGACAAGTTCCCTTTTGTTAACTTGGATGCCATTCATCTCCATCTGAGCCAGTACGCCCAGAGTATCCATGTCCAAGAACGTGGCCGGAATAAGTGACTCGTTGTTCTGTATGTACCTGTACAGACGCTTGTACGCCAGCCAAGCCCACCTCACGTCGTAGTGTACGTACCTTGCCGCCTTACTGAACGGCTCTGTGGTGATCGTCTTGCCGATCTTCCCATCACGATGGTAGGGGTCGAACTTGAATACACGATCAAGGATTGACGTAAGGCGGTAACTCGTCAAGTTCTCATCAACGATGTGCATGAGTACCTGAGTATCGATGTACCTACCTTTAGGCAACTGTCCACCGTAGTACTTCGCTACCGACTTACAATCGAACTTTATATTCTGATTGACCTTGACGATGTTGGGGTCCATGAACAGAGGTTCAAGGGCAGTAAACACCTGCTCTTGAGTCAACTGCTCTGGGGGCTCGGTGAAGGTAGCAGGGATGAAGTACTTAGCCTTAGCCATGCTCTCCTTACCGCTGGCCAACACCGCACGGTATCCCTCTGGTGGAACGGTCGTACCGTCTCCACGCTCCTCAGGAACCAAGACCTCACCGTTGGGGTGACCCATGGGGATAGCCCATGACCTACCTGATACGGCTATACCAATCCAGAACACGTCATTACGAAGAGTGTCAAGTGCTACGTTGCCGCGCCACTTATCCTCAATGGCCTGACGTGACCGCTGGACAACTGTCGGATGCGTGCTCTTGAGTGATGTGGACTTCTCTTTCCACTCCGCCTCTACGATGTCCATGACTTCGCTGTGTCGGTGAATGTTTCCACGTGTCTCAACGTCAAAGCAGAAGATACCCTCTTCCTTGACGGCATCGACAATTGTCGATAATTCGTCTAGAGACAGAACGACGGGGGCATAGTACCCCCGTCGCTCCGTTGTGAGATTGTCCATGGACTCAGTTGTAGTCCATTTCCTCAGTGGCGATGTCCACGAGAGTCTTACGGTTAGGGATAGGTACGATACTTTCATCGTAAGCCTGACCATTGATTGACTCAAGTTCGGAATCAGTCAGAGGAGTAATGTTCCACTCCTCATCCAGATCACGATCACGTACCATCTGGTGGTTGGTCTGTGAGGTCGGACCCTTACCACTGCGGGAGATTGCCCAGTAGTGCTTGGGGAGTGGGCCCTGACGTGGGTCCTGATGGAAGTTCTTAAGGGAGTCGATGACCCGTGGGCCGACCTCGTAAGAACGCACAACAGTCTCACCATCTTCGCTCATTAGAGCGACGTTGAACGCAAAGCGAGCGCTAGGACGATGCCCAGCATCACACAGCGGACAACCCTGAGGGTGAATGTCGGCAAGGCACGTAAAGGACTTCTGTCCCTGACGCTCTACCCAGTGCTGTCGATAGGAGGTGTACGGCTCATCCTCAAGGAACTTGACGATGACAGGCTTTTCTTCAATCTTCAGACGCTGTGCGTAGGGGCTGTCAGCCTGCTTCGTGGTATCCACGTTGCCCCACCCACGACGAATGACCCTGCGGGCATTCGTGCGGTCCAAGTCGTCGTCGGCTGGTGCCGAGGTGACGACGTCATCAATGTCGGTGTCGTTATCTGTGTCGAAACGTCCCATGTCTTTAACTCTATTCTTTGTCAGTGTGTTGGATAATTGTCAGCGATTTCTTTGCGGAACCGCTTCCAGTCAGAGTTCTTCTGACTGTTGAGGTTGCACGCTATCGCTGTTTCTACTAGAAACACAACCTGTGCTTCCGTGTAGAGCCTGCGCCCCTTGATATCCGCTCCGGGTATCTGCTCCTTGCGAGGAGGGGGCGTACGAAATGCTGCTCCGGGAATCCATCCTTTGGCTTCCCACGACCTGATAGTGACTGGCTTTCTTCCTAGCGCAGTAGCCAGAGCACCGATGCTGTAGAACTTCTTCTCTACTCCCTTGACGTTGTATACCTGATGTGAGAGTCCATTTAACCACTCGTGGGAGGCTCTGTCAATAGAGGCTCCACGATTTTTAGGCTTTGTGTTACCCGGAAAGTCCTGTACATTTTCTTCATGCTTCTGCCGCTTGCTCTTGATGTCTGGCATCTCGTTGAACAGGTCTAGTGGATCTTTCATCTGGTATCTCCAATGTGAATGCTACGCATACATTTGACAACCTTTTTGGTAGCACGGTTACGTGTCAAGCCAGTAGCGGTGAACTGCACGTTACCAACAATAGTCTTAGCCTCCCACTTAGCCAGTGACAGGCGACACGTTGATACCTCAGTAGTCATACGAGTCTTCTTCCGCAGGCTTGATAAAGGCGTAACTGACGGGGGCTTCCTTGTACAGAGACTGTACCTCTGCCTCTACATCCTCATCGTCACGATGCTCGTAGGCATAGGCCATAAGTGCATCCTCGTCTAGAACCTCTACCACTTTTGAAACCTTGTCCCAGATGCCGCGCTCCTTGGCCCACTGCTCTGCCGCATCACGGTCAAGAGACGATGCTCCCTGACGGCGCTGACGCTGTAGCAGGTAGGGGCCTACCTTGAGCCAACGGTGTCCTTTGTCGTCTTCCTCGCCGTCGGAGTCAACGTCCTTGGAGAGGGCAGACTTGATTGACTCAATCTGCTTCTTCAACGTGTCCATTAGGTTCAGGTTGTTGAGGTACTCCTGCACCAGACGTTCTTTGTTTTCAATGTCTTCGTAAGTCATAGTTGTGATTCTCTCAGAAACGAACTGAGCGTGTCAAGGGTGATGGACATATTTCCTTCGGCATCTACGTTATTGCCGTCGATAAACGCTTCGTTGACGGACTTCTTCATCTGTAGCATCTCATACTGACGCTCCTCAATGCTGCCCTGCATCACGAAGGTGGCGATGGTAACGTGGGGAAACTCAGACGACAACCTGATGATGCGTGCTTCTCGCTGTTCCAACTTACCGCTGCTCCATGGTAGGTCGTACGAGATGAGATAGTTAGCCATGGGTAAGTCGACCCCGTAACCTCCAGCATCAGACGACAAGAACAGACGACAATCTGGGTTGTTGGCAAACTCCTGCTTGGATGCGTCCCTCTCCTCGGCAGACATGCCACCCATAAACAACACGCTACTAGTCATCTTGCTTGTGGCCTTCTGAATGAGGCGCAGGTTCTCTTTGAAGAACGAGAATAGGACTACCTTGTTAGCGGGGTCTTCTCCTAGAACGTCCTCAATGTAGGAGAGGCAGGCGTCTAACTTCGGAGTCTGACGTGTGGCCTCTAGCCAACCTTGTGCGCAAATCTCTGATGCGTACTGACTACCGGATGCTGTGTCAGCGTTCTGGTATTCCAGCGCAGACTTTCTAACCAGTTCTGGGTTATCGCAAAGCATACGCAATACCGTGAGGCGAGCCATGATCTGACCCTGAGCCTCGTTGTCTGCGCCACCGTTGTAGTGCGACCACAGGTTGAAACCAGACTTCCCTTTGGTAGCGCTGGCTATCTGGTTGAGCAGGTCATTGGCGATACTTCTGTATACCTTTGCCCCGGAGGTATCAAAGGGAACGGGTATAACTTGGTGGATAATAGTAGGCAACTGATCCTTGATATCTTCCCGCGTCTTGCGTACCATGCACTCGCGCATAGTCTTGTTCATGCGGTCAAGGTTTCTATACCTGATAGGTTTGCCCCAACTATCGCGCACTATGAAGGTGCGGTCGAACAACTTAAAATCCCCGAGAACATCCTTATCTACGAACTCCATGATGCTGAACAGTTCTTCGGGGCGGTTCTCAATAGGTTGACCTGTCAGCGCGTACCTGAATGGGATGGTCTTGCCTAACTTCTTCAGCAACTTAGAACGCTTGGCTACCCTGTTCTTGATCATGGTACTCTCGTCAATGACCATGGCTTGGAATCTGCCCATCTCTGAGACGTCGTGTACCAGAGTTTCAGCGTTGACAATGACGTAGTGAGAATCCCTAGACATCTTCCATTGCTTGGACCGCTTTGCCTTGGACCCGTCTATCACGGTCAACTTAGCGTCAGTGAATTTGCCTATCTCTCTAGCCCACTGGTACTTCAGAGAGGCGGGGACCACTACTAGACAGCGGTCTACGTCACCGTACTCCTTCAACTGCTCAATGGCCCCCAAGGTAGTCGGAGTCTTACCGGCACCCATAACCATGCCCAGCAGCATCTGACCGCGCTCTACCATGCGGTCAACTGCTTCCTTCTGGTATGGCCAGAGCGTACCTTTAAACATACAATGAACTAACTGTTTCCACTCCTGAGACTATCTGAGATGTGCTCAGGTCCCCAATATCCTTAGTGTTCTCTGGATACTTCCAGTACCTAATGCCCCGTCTAAACGAGGGTAAGGCTTTCGCAAGTCTCCTAGTCTCAATTTCCCCAGCCTTGTCGTTATCTAAGGCCACGATGATGCCGTCAAACCTATCAGTAATGATATTGATCTGTCTGCTAGATATGTTAGCACCAAACGACGCGACTGCCGAGTACTCGTCTGAGCCCATAACGCTGTGGAACCTGACTACGTCTAAGGGGGACTCCACCAGTACCGCTACGGGGGCATGTGCTCTTTCTATGCCAAAAAGGGTGTCTCCTTTATGCACTCCCTCTGGATAATTACGCACCCATCCGACCTTCTTCAACTGCCACCCCCACAACTCTCCTAGGGGGGACACGATAGGTATTACGGTTGCCTTGTTCTCTGAGTCCCACCTGATGCCGTAACGGTTAGCGGTTTCCCTGTCTAACCTCCTGTTGTGTAACAACGAGTCAGGCAACATTGACATACGACTGTACTGACCCCAGTCAACATGGGGGCGTTCCTCCCTAGTCTCCTGTTCTTCCGATGTAAGACGCTGTAGACCACTGGTAATGAGGTGGCTCTGGATAGTCCAGAGGGCGGAAGGGTCGTCGGTAAGTTGACTAATCAGCATTGACAGGTTGCCACGAGCACCACATGAGAAGCAATACCACAGGCCGCTGTCGGAGTTGAGGTACCACGAATAACGAGAACTCTCGCGACCCTTGGTCAGGTGGTGTACAGGACAGCGACCATTTATCTCGTCGTTCTGTACTCGCCGTACCTCTACGCCTATACCAGTCAATACCTCAGTCAGATCGTCCGTGTGACTCATTTTCCTTGATTTCCTCACGAAGTTTCCTGATGTACTGAGCCGCTTCTCTCAATAGGGCAATCTCTGGGGTACTCATCGATGCGTACTCCAGACGCTCAACTATGTCCATGTCAGTCGAATGATGGGTCAACTTCATCAATCTCCGATACCTCTTCAAACTCCATTGTCTGCCAGTCCCACTTTACGTGGATTTCAGCGTGGGGGGCAGTACGCGCCTCCACCACACGAATGATAGCCTGATCGTCAAGGTCAGGGTTGCGTTCCACACCGAGCACCAAGTCAGCGTCCTGTACAAACGATGACGTATAACCGATGGAGTCGGCAGTAATGGCTCTTGTGCGCTTGTTGTTCAACTTCCACGACAGTACCTGAGATGTACCTACGACTGGTATGTCAAACCTTTGAGCCAGCCTCTTCACCCCACGAGTGATGTTCGTGAGTGCCTGAGGGGAGCCTTTGGGTTCACCATTCTCGTCATCCATCAAATACATACCGTCGATAAAAACGGCATCAGGCTGGTACTCCTGAATCTTGCTAGAAATGGCACTCACTGTAGTGAGGCTGCTTGAATCCTCAGACATCATAAATGGGTGCATGTTCTTCATCATCCGCATGGACTTCTCTAGCCTGTTGAACTCTGCCTCTGACATCTGTCCGCTAAGGATGCGTTCATATGGGATCTTCGCAACCAAAGAGTAGAAGCGGGATCGCTGTTCAGCCACTGACATTTCAAACGATATGAACAGAGGCGTGAGACCGTGACGGTGACAGGCGTTAGCCATAATCAACTCAAACAAAGATTTACCACGCTTAGGCTCTCCAACCATAACGACGAACTGCTGGGGGCGCAGACCGTAAGTAACTCGGTCAAGTCCAGTAAACCCAGTTGGGATACCACGTAGAGCATTGGGGTTGTCTCTCATATCCCGATACATCTTGAGTTGCTCTTCCCAACCCTCAATGATGTTGAAGTCGCGCATACGAGCAGTCTCTGTGCTGGCAGACTGGAGTCCTTTGGAAAGTAACTCCATAGCCTTAGAGACATCGCCCTTATCAAGGGGTCCCATAGCGTCGGACACAGCAGACACCACAGTCCTGTTCCTGTATGCGTCAAGAAGTTCAGCGAGCAAGCCACTAAACGTTTCTCCTGAGGTGTCCTCAATAGAGATGTCACCATACGCTGTATGGAAAGCGCGCTCAGTCGGTACCGACCCGTGCTCATTGTTGTAGGAGACAACCCACTGGTAAACGTCTTCCCAGTCGCCAGAGAAGTAGACAGGTTTGAGACCCTGCTTGACTGCCTGCTCAAGAGACTGATCTTCAATTATCTTGCTGATTACCAGATGCTCAATAGATGCCATTAGATACCAAACGTCCCGTCTGTCCGGACAACGGTAGCCCGGAACCCTAAAAATGCCGCATCGTCTTCGTACGGCGTAAACAATGTGTGTACGTCACGGTTGTATTTAAACTCGTCACGTAGCATTTCAAGATCCTCAAAGGGGAATACCGAAACGGATATTCCCTTTCTGGCAAGCCAGTGCTCAGCGGCTTCAGCCAACTCAGGCTCCATGTAGGTGTACACCTCCACGCCCAGTTCCAACTGGTTAACCATGTGATACAGCGACTTCAGTGGCATTTCGTTGGTCCTCCATCGACGTACCTCTGACCTAACCCAGTCGTCTTCTTCATGCTCTTTGCCACGTCGGAAGAAAGAGCGCCTGCTTTCCTTCCGCTCCTGTCTGTTTATAATCAGGTCTTCAAACCAACAGGCAATGTGCTTCTGCACGGTGGGGGCGATGTCACCTTTTTCCACGGATGACCTCATGGGAAAAGTCAGCAAGAGGATTGGCAAGGCGAGACCCGTATCTACCCTTGATGTCCTGAATGGACAGTCTAGACGTGATAATAGTCGCCTTGCTCTTATCGTAACGCTTGCGAATTAGGCTCCCCAACTCATGGCTAGCGAACTCTGTCATGCGCTCTTCACCAAGACCGTCAATGACTACGATATCGAACACGCCCTTAACGTACTTCACAATATGCGGGCTGGAGTACATCTCAGGAAGCACCCCTTCATTATCAAACGAGTCCTTGATCATCTCAATGTAGTCGTCGGCCTCTAACCAACGTCCTGAGCATGAGTGTTCTGAAACGAGATGCTTGAGAGTACTAGCAGCGATGAGGGACTTACCGCATCCCGATGGACCCTGAATAAACAGGTTGGGAAGTTCATTGTTGTGGGGGCAGTGGTGCCAGCCATCCATGTTCTCCCTAATACGCTTAGGGATGTGGGTATGGAACAGCCGTTCTTCCGTCGGCCTATTCCTCCACCAAGCCTCACTCTTCCACTCTAGTGGTGTGCTGTAGTTCACCAAGACTCCTTTTTCTTCGTGGGTACTGCCAAAACTGCCTGTTTAACTGTCTCGTGCTTGTCTCTAATACTTTTAGGAGAACGTAATGACGACGACAGTTCTTTTGGAAGTTCGATGTTAGCCAAAGAACCCCGCTGGTGTCCAGTACTGTCGTCATTGTTTCCCAAGTTCCATAGGATGAGATCCTCTAGCGCAGACAGGCGCTCGGACAAATATGGCTCAGGATCATCTAATGCAAGAATGCTTGCCACAACGTCGGGATATCTAAACAGAGATTCATCTGAATTTAGCAGGAGTGCCTTTCGACATTCACGTGGGTCGGTAAGTGAGTCACAGTCGTTTGGCATACCGTCAAGCAACCACTGAATGATGGGGTCGTCCTTGTCCACGTCGTGATCAACCATAAGCGACTTCTGTACCTCTCCTTTACAAAACAACATAGCGGGAAAGTCGGACTGCCCTGCTGGTGTTTGATAGAAGCGGTCAATCATAGATTTCAATGTAGGAACTGTGAACCCTTGCTTCAGCCTTCTAGACAGGTGGTTCGCTAGAACTGCCCTGTCTTGGTCGTTGAATCTCTGACTCATCTGCATGTTTTTGTGGTATCCGAAATAGTTCAGGAGTTCATTGATAGTCCTGTTACCTCGGGGACGTGGGGTGGGGGGAGCGTCCTCCCACACACTTGTCGGTGAGTCTGGATCTGCGCCGAATACCGGCATTGTCACTCCTGTTCTAGTGGGGAGTGGCCCCCTGTCCTGTTACGTTCAAGGGGCCACTCTACCCAACCATGAGGAGACACCACGTGCGTGATGCACTCGTAAATATACACCAATACTTTGTTAGACAAAGTGATACTCAGTCTTCCATACGTGCGAGAGACTTGAGCATCCACAGGCGCGCCTGCCCCAACGCAAGATGTGCCATGTCAGACTCAAACCCCGGTTCGTGAAACTGCATAAAGTTGTTGATCAAGTTGATGATCTCCTGATCCCAGTTGGGGGCACTGACACTCTTTGAGTCGTCTGCTACGACTGGAGTGTCTTCTTCAGTAGGAGCCTCAACCCCAAACAGTTCTTCAATGATCCCAGACTTTGTTGAGCCCTCGCAACCACGGCGCTTGCCGTAGCGGACTACAGCCGCCTCGGCCATGCCGGACAACTGGTCCTTTGAAAAGGACATATCGTCATCCTCTTCCGGTACAGGACTGGGGGCTGGGGCGTCTGTTGTCTCCAATACGATTGGCGCAAGTCCGTTAGTAAGTTCCAACACCTCTACGTCTGGGCATGAATCGAAGATGCGGTCGATAAGACCTCCCTCTTCATTCTCCCCGTCATCCCACAGCAATAGAACTTTGCCGTCGAAGTTCTTCAGAAGACTCTGCTCGGGGTCACGTACTTTCTGCACTACCCCGGACTCGGAGTCACGGAACGCACCGGGAATCTTCTGACCATCTACGTACAGCATGGTAAACGGAATCTCATTATCCAGAACGTAACCGTAGACGGCCTCGTAACTTTCTGGAACTGGTGAACCAGTCCATCGAAACGACAACTCATCTCCGGACTTTAGTAGATCCCGCAGGCTTTCAGTGATGGCCGTGGCTGGGGCAGACCCTGATCCAATTACTACGTGCTTCATTGCTCCTCCTTGGTTGAGAGGGCAACTATAGCATCACACCCGGTAAACCGGTCAAGGGGGGTTACGGGGTGTAGTCTGTGGTGTTAGGCGCTAGGGCCTCAATCAAGTCCTTACCGCCGACGTAGGAGTAGTCGTTTACAGTAAACCTGCTTACCTGAGTAATAGGCAGTGAGTAGGAGATGTAAGAACTAATTGTGGATCTGGTCCTACCGAAGTCCTCTGTGTACACAGACAATGATGTGTCTGCGTTTTTTAGCCATCGATAGTCCTTGATGCTTGACGAAGCACCAAAGATCCAGTTACCCAATGCTTTGTCTCCGTCAAAGTAAGAGCCAACATGATTTCTTTCAATCAGGACTTTAGACACTTTGAACGGTCCGATATTTCGGTCATCCACCAGTTCCATGTCAACCAAAAACTCTAAATAGCCAACGGTCCAGTTAGTTTCAGAAGCGTTACTGGTTATCTTAACCTCAAAGGTACTTGTGCCCCCATACGGCGTGGCGTTGCTAACCCACCCCATGTGGTTACCGCTGGCGTCGACTACTCTCGCAGAGTGAATCGTAGAATAAACAACGTCACCAACACGGTAGTTAACTCCTTGCGTGCTGTGTACGGAGAAACACACTTTGTCGCCAAGTTTTACAGGTACAGGGCTGTCGATGCGCATCAGAGCGTGGGTTATACCTACAGAGGCACCAGTGTTACTATAGGTAAACTCGTTGGTGCTTTGAGTGTAGGAAATGCTAGATCCATAGTTTGTGGCGCTGATACCGTTGGCATACACGTGAAACTCAATGGTGTCCCAAGTAGTGCCCGTACCGTAGGCCATCACGATGTCTCCGATACCAACAGAGAACCCACCAAAGGTACCGCTGGCGGAGCACGTCCACCACATACCTGACCGGTAAGTAGTACCAGTTGCAGGCTGTGGGTAGGTGCCTGAGTTACCTTGCACGAATGCCGTTGGGTCGAATGTTCCCTGTTCACGTATCGGCTGTAGACGCTCACGCTCCACGTAATGGGCTGGGCGAGCAGTTAGACCTAGCGGTGACCCGATCATCTTGGGGTCAGGAACGTAATTGACCCTCTGTGCGTAAATGTTTATCTCACCATTGGTGTAGTCGATGTCGACGTCGCTATTCGCTACCGCTTTTGTTATGTGAGACAAAGCATTTGACGTCCCCTTGGACCTGTTGTAGTACCCAATATCGTTTAGGATATTCCGTAGACGCTCTGCACCTAGATCGCTAGCCAGCAAGTTAACACCGGTTTCGATTGACAGAGCAGTCAATGCTTCGCTGTCGGCAATCATTGGGTCTTTAGATACCTCAATGTAGTCGACAATAGTCCTAACCCTATCCATCTCAAATCCAAACACTGAGAGGAAGCGGTACAGGGGACCCACCTTAGAAACGTAGGAAGGTAAGCCGCCTAGAACGTTTTCTACGTAGTCGTCCTCGTACCCGTTGACGCTGCCGAAGTAGTCAATGGCGTACCCTAAGTCCGCGTCTTGTGAGCGGTAAAACTCAGGAATACGGTTCCACAGGACCTCTGTTGAACCGTAGTTCTTAGGGGGCAAGATCTTGAGAGAAGCAAGACGAGTGTAGTAGTTATCGTTGTAGTCGGTTGAGGCGTAATGAGCAAACAGAGAATAGTAAGCCCACTTACCCTCAACAACTTGGTGAGAGTAATTAAATGTAGTACGTGACTCACTAAACAAAGAAACACCAGATTCCACAGTCTCGGGCTCTCCGTAGGGAGAATACCTTATAGAGATACCTATGATTGTGGGTGTGGCGGGAATGTTGGCAGGAACAATAATTCCTCCGAGTTCTCCCTGATAAATATCGCTAACATTCCATCGAAGATCGACAGTACCGTACTTAGTAGCAGTTGCCTCTAAGAAGTTGTCACCCTGTTGCGCAGGGGGGAACTGCAACCCGTCTTGACGCAAGTAGTAGTCAGTATCAGTACGGGTACCGATACTGGACTCGTACTGTAGGTAAGAGCCTTTATCTGCGTCTGTCTTACGTAGAGTAAACGATACGCGAGCCATTAGGTGCTGACCACCCCACCGGCCATGTTGATAGTGAAATATCCCTTTCTAGGCAACTTCACGGAGTCAACGGCAATGGAGGATTGTAGCGAGGCTGAGCCGTCTGAGTCTTTATAAAAAGCGGTAATCGATGCGTAGTCGACACCGCGAACATTAAGAATTGTCCTGTAAATTTGCCCTACGTTTACTGTCTGGCCAAATGTCACTCTGTCAAACGAGAATAGTGAGTCAAGGGCAGCGATTACATCGTCCTCAACCCACGATTGTACGAACCTAGCGGACACGTTAACATCTACTACTAAGTTTATAAGTTCCCAGTCGATAGTCGTTGCCGCAACAACGTCAACTCCGATCATGGACTTATTAGAAACCTCGGTTTCTACCGATTCCTGAGTGGACGCAGGGACTGCTATAGAGGTGGATAGGCCAGTAGCACCCTGCTCTGGAACAAATTGGTCGTCAGAGATTGGTGGGTGAGCGTAGATGGTTACAGTTGCGTTGTCGTTAGCAGTAGGGGGTGAAGCGTAGGCAACAGCGGCTTTACTTACACCGTCAATCCTCAAAGCAGTGTTGATGTAATCGCGACGTGTTACGGCCCTGTTCTGAGAACTAATCACAGAAGGAACTGAAGTTCTCATTGATGCTAGGGATTCTTCGTTTGCACCACCTGTAAATGCACCACTGCTGGAGATCGAAATGTTAGTGGGAGTCTGATTTAGAAAATCTGTTACCGAGTTCGACGGTAGGTTACCGGCAGCACCACTAGAGTAGGCGTAAGTAGCCTTGATTAGAGAGTTGGTGGGGGGAGGAAAGCCGCTTACGCCGCTACCAAAGATGATTTCAGACTCACCGTCTGGATTAATGCTGACTGAGAATACTCTGTCTCCCGGATTAGCGGTTGACAGACGTTCAACACGAGTGTACTTAATAGGCGAAGCGCCAGACTCGTTGACAGTGATCTCAATAGACCCAGTAACTACCTTGCCGTTAGCCAAGGTGTAAGACTGCCCGTCTACACCACTAGACAGGGTAGAAAGGATCTCGTCTACAACGATAGTTCCCTCATACAAGTCCACAACACCTGATCCGGGGGCAGATACAGAACCACCTGAAACGGTACCACCTAGACGGGTGTACACCTGATAGGTCTTGTTGTCGTAGCGGGCTACAAACCTCGTATAAGGAGCGATGTCGTAATCGCTGGCTCCGGTGTTAGCGAGAGTTAGTGAACCGACGGCGCTAGTACGACCACTAGGAGTGTAATCAAACAAGTTAGCCAACGCTAATACGGATTCTCTTTGGGTTGCAGTAACCAAAAAGTGCTCGTTGGCAGCACGGTCGACGTAATAATGTAGAACGTCACCCATCTGTGCCCACAAATCAACCATCAACATACCAAAGTCAGACGAGTCACGACTCGTCCACTCGGGCAGGACTCTAGTAGCGCGAGCCAACAAGTCTGCCTTGATAGTATCGTAATCTCGGCTGGCGTAGTCAAAAGCCATTAGAACCCAGTCTCCTCTGTAAGTGTGCCGTAGTTTATCTCGTAAGTAGAGGACTGTACGGTCGACAGCGGTGTTTTATAGTATACGGTAACTTTCAAAGCGCTGGCATTAAGTGGGTCCTGCCGGAAAGTAATGTCCACCACATCCACACCAGATATCTGGCTGGATATGTTTAGAACGGCATCTGTCTTAATGTCAGCCTCAATGAGTTCGTCAATGGGTTCAAACAGCAATCCCTGTATCCCTAGTCCGTAACCCTGAACGCCTATGCGTTCAATTGGCATAGTAACAAGGACGTTAAGTATCTTCTGCTCAATGTCTTTAGAGACACTGGTTACAGAAGACACCTTACCATTGGCGATGTTAAACGGCGCAGCAATTGTATACACCGGTCACCTCATATCTCACCACATCTTTGCCCAAGTTTTGGGTCCCACGATACCGTCTGCGGTAAGTCCATTACTTCTCTGCCACTTCTTCACGCGACTTTCGGTTCCGGGGCCAAACCAACCATCTGCTTTGGCTCCTACCTTTTTCTGCACCAATTCGACCATGTCCCCACGAGAACCCTTCTTAATTGGGCTTCCCGGATATACGGGGGTAGTGGACGAGGCAACCTCGGGCTCGGCCTTGGGGGCTGTGCCGTGGTCGCAATCTTTAACATGACCATCTGAGCCGGGACCCCAAATACCATCAACGTGGAGGTCGTGCTCTGCCTGCCAGTTCTTTACAGCCTGCTCAGTCTTAGGACCATAATCACCGTCTGCTGTAGCACCGACGATCTCTTGAACCTTCTTGACTTCTGCACCCTTGCTGCCTACTTGAAGCCATGGCTTCTTTCCAGCGGGGGCTTTGGGGGTCTTCTTTGCAGGCACCTTTACCTCTTCAGGTGCAGGACCAAGAGCATCTTCAAACACCTTGACGATACGATCTGGGTCGTCCGCAGCGGCGTTGTCAATCTCCCAGTGAATCCAATCTCCTCCGGGAGCGCCACTGACGGTTTTCTTGGTGTAGTCCTGCCAAGCGTTGCGGTCACAGCGCCATCCACGACCGTACGGCTTTGGGTAGTAGTCACACAAGAATTCAAGACCTAACTCGTCTGCGTGCTCCACAAGGAAGTCACAAGCGGCCTTAGCACTGTCATAGTTACCAGTACCACGGTAAGGTTCGCCACGCCAAGAGTTGTCCCCCGCACGGCCTGTGCCGTGGACTGAGGGCTTACCTTTACCGCGCATGTTGCGGACACCCCAAGTACCGTTATTCCACACACCGAAGTACGCTTCCAAACACTTAGTCAGAGCCTCCGCACCAGCACGCTTACCGGTGGCGTTGTAATCCCAACCGGTGTAATCGCGGGACATCAGTTACCTCCGAGGTTAACCGCCGATGCTGAGGTGTCACCGACTGGGCCTTTAGCCGCAGCAACGCTCTTCACGACGGAAAGGCCAGCAGCAACAGCAGCGGCCTTCAACGAGTCACCAATACCAACTGACAAGATGTCGACGGCGTTGGTACCAACCAGCGCAACGAGCGTCTGTGCAAAGGTTGCAACTGCGCGCTCAGCGACGTCTTTAAGGAACTTTGGTTCAAACATGGATACCTCCATAGATGTATCGGACATACATACCCTACCATACCGGTAAGCGGTTAGTGCGATATCTAGTTTCTGGTTATCTTTGCTCCCAGAAATGCTTCGTCAATCTCTTCCGACGTCAGATCACCGTCGATAGCGGCGGCGGCTAAACGCTGAGCGACATTGGCTACAGCCACGAATCCGGCAAGCAATGCGGCTTTGTACATAGGGATATCGCCAATAATGGCCGCACCGGAGATAATACTGAGGGCTGAGGCAGTGAAAGTAGCGAATAAGCGAATACCGATGTCGCCAGCAATACGCACTTTACTCTTCATCTGAGCCACCCCAGATGGCAAAGCCGATCATGTGAGCCACAATGGATGCGCCGCTGATCCACAGGGCGTATTTCAGGACATCTCCTGAGAGCGTAATTAGTACTAAAGCCGTACCGGATACCGTCCATACGAGGGCATATCCCTCTTTGAATAGTTTCTTAAACATCAGCGTCTCCTTCTGCCGCCTCCTGCGGGGGCGGCGGCGACTGCCGACATGGAGGCTGTTACAGCGACAACAGTTCTTCTGGTCCCTACATCAATCTTTGAGCCAGTGGGGACGTACGTATCAAACGATCCCTCAAACACGTTTACTTCGCTCTCAAATTCCTCTTTAACCTCGTCTGGAGCCTCGGATATAGCCGCACTGACGGCCTCTAGAGTCCCCTCATCAAGGCTGTCGAAGTCCTCATTGTCGATCACTTGGTGAAGTACTTCTACAGTTATTTCGTCTTCGTCACTCAACAACTCGCCCATTGACTCGGCAAGTTCTTCGTTCTGTATACGAGTAATAATAGCCGCCACAGCAGGAGCGGGGGCTGGTTTAGGGGGTTCAGTCGTAGTTGTGGTGCTTGTTGACGAGGTGGTTGTCGTTGACGGCACCGTCGTGGAAGTGGTCGAAGTAGAAGTCGTCGTAGAAGTCGTCGTCTGGGGGGCTGTCGTAGTCGTGGTTGTTGACGTAGTCGATGGCGGCGGCGGTGGAAGCGTTGTCGTCGTCGTGGTTGTAGTGCTTGTTGAACTCGTCGTAGAAGTTGTCGAAGAGGTCGTCGGGGGCACCGTTGTTGTTGAACTTGTGGTGGTTGTAGTCGGAGGCACCGTCGTCGTGGTGGTAGCGACGGTGGTCGTCGTCGTAGAGGAGGGGACAGGTTGAACCACCGGTACAGGAACCGAGGTGGTGGTTGTCGTGGTAGAAGTTGTAGATGTTTCCCATATCGTAGTTGTGGTGGTAGTCGGCGGCGGTGTGGGTACTGATACTAGCAGTTCTACTTGCGTAGACCAGCCTGAATACAGGCTCAAAGTGTCGTTATCTGACCGTACGTCAAATACGTACGTGCTGTCCAGACCGCCAGTATTCTCAAAGATACTGAAGGGTAGAGTGTACTCAGTATTTAGGGCTGTCTCGTCACCTACATTCCCCGTTGCTACGCCCCAACCGCCTCCGGGTGGTATGCGGAAGGATATGGCATACCTTTCAGGTTCGACGTTACCTGTGTTGGGGGCGTCCCAATCTAGGTAAACACCGTCTTCAGTCACCTCTCCGGTCAGGTTCATGGGAGGACCGATACTTTGGGGGACAGTGGTGGTGGTGGTGGTGGTCGATGCAGACGACAGGCCGAACTCGGTGATTAGTTCGTACTCACCATTGCCCCATTCCGGGGTGTTACCCAGTCCTAACTGGGTACAGCAGTACCCTGCGCGCAACTTGTAGTCACCAGCATCCAGCGTCGTGTAGATCTTCGACGAGACGCACTGGTCATTCGAGTTGTGATTTCCGTCGTCATCCGCGACGATGAGCGTGTCGCTGTCGTCATACAGCCACAGATATGGGTCAGCCATAACAGTCTCGCAGTTTGCGTTACTGTTACCATAGATAGTGACAAGGGTCGTCTCTTCTAGGGTGAAATACCAGTCAGATTCTTCGGTGACGGTGTAATTAGTGGCGCTCGTAACTCCCCCGTACAACAGAGAAAATACCCATATAAATAAAGGTAAAAAGGATATCTTACGCATACGGCCTCCGTATGCGTATACTACCTCAATTCTCTAGGCGTAGAGCAGTAATAATTGCCGTAATTCCAAGGTCCTACGCCACATTCTGCCCACATCACAGCACACGACTCAGCGTTGTACGCAAAGTCATCTGCAAAGGCGAAGCGGTCGTAGTCCTCTAGCAACTTGCCTTCATCAAACCAGCCAGACAGGTTGTTCTGCTGACACAGACCCCAAGAGTCATCACGGGTACGGGTGTTACCGTTATGTGCTGACGAATCACAGAGTGACTCACGGCTGATGATACGTAGCAGGTCCTTCACCGAGTCATCGCTGGCACCACGATCCCACATGGCTCTGGCAATGATGTTGGCCTTGGCCTGAGAACAACCACTTCCTTCTCCATATACTTCTGGAATAGAGCCAGTCCATACCGGAAGCGGTACGGCAGTGGTAGTGGTAGTGGTAGTGGATAAGTAGTAAGGGGTTGGCTCAGGTCCCCCCTCGTAATGTGGCTCTACGGTTGTCGTGGTCGTAGTGGGCGCTTGCGAGGTGGTGGGTGCTGCCGCTTCCACACGGGGGCTTTCGGTTGCTGGGGTTGGTCCTGTGCTTGCTGCATCTACTACAGCAGATACTACTATAGAAGTAGCGGCTAATAGGGCCAGAAACGTGAGACGACGCATTGGGGGGCCTCCTTACTGGTGTCTCTTAGGTAGTTCTAGTATACCACAATGTTACGATTGTGTGTCAGAAACCTCTGGAACCTCTGGAACATCTACATCCGGTAATACTGCGCCTGTATCTACGATCTCAGAAGTAGGTGCTTCGTCGGTGTAAGTAGTGTCCACAGTAGGAGGGGGTGACGTGACAAACGTACTGATAATACACTTGTCGCTAGACCTAGGTACTAGGCCGCCGTGTAAGTGAACGAAGGTTGCAGGAAACGTCACGATACGGCCAACTCTTGCTTCGCAAGTGAAGTCGAAGTAATCAAAGTAAGTACCCCCACCTTCTTCCACGGTGTTCAGGTACATAACGGAAGCAAGAACTCGCTCAGCCCCTCCGGGTCCCGTGAATGGGGCACCATCGATGTGAGACTTATAAAAGCCCTCATTCTGCGTATACCTCTGGTACTGATAACCCGTGTCCTCGCGTATGTGCCACTCGTTCGTTAAAGGGGCATACTGTGAGATGTATTCAGCGAGAGCGACTTTGTACAACTGGTAGATAGCGCCGTCTGCTTGATTCAGGAACTCATACTCTTCTTGGTTTTGGATGTACTCGTTTGCACCCGTAATGTGTGCATCCATAGAGTGCTTGGTGTTAGGTAGAACACCGCCAAACGTCTTCCCCGGATGGTTGAAATGGGGGCGATCTTCAAAGAACTTGATGATGCTCTTGCACAACTTTTGGGGAAGTACGTTGTCGTGAATGCAGATACCGGACCCCTTGCCGAGGGGCCATTCCATTTTAGCCTTCTTAGGCATCAGCCGTCCTCCGATACCGCCTCAGCAGGCTTATCAACCTGCTCCTGCAACTTGGCAATCTGGATTGCCTGTACGCAGATCGTGAACTCCTTGGGGAACTGGCGCTGGAATTCTTGGATGACTTCTTCTGGTGAAATGTTCATGTTGTATACCTTATCTGGTTGTAGGGGGTCCGGTCAAGACCCCTCTAGTGTAGCGAGTCTGGCGGAAACCTCGTCTAACCTGTCGGCTAATTCCTTGATTGCGGAGATCATAATGGCTTGAACGTCAGTCCCTAGTAACGAAATAGCACTCATGTCTGTGAATTCTTGTCCATCTGAATTGCGGACAAGTACTCTCCCATCTATGGCACCTACCCACTCGGGTCGTACCGCTTCAACCTCCTGAGCGATCAAGCCAATTTTAGTATCACCAGAATCATCAATTTCATCGCAGTCCCAGACGTAAGTCACAGGATTCAATTGTCTTACAAGTGACAGACCCCCGCTGTACTGTTCAATGTTCTTTTTCAGACGTTCATCTGATATGTTATAACTATAAACGGATCCGTCTACTTGCACATTGCCACCAACGTGTAGTTGATAATTGGGGTAGGTCTTGTTGATGCCTACATAGCCGTTGTTACCGTTAATAACCATACGGTTTGAGCCGTTGACGTAGAACTCTATGTCATCATTGCGATCGGTTTCTATACGAATGGGGCCATCATCACTAAAGAGTGACAAGATAGCATTGGAAGTATTATTGTACCCCACCAACCCTCTGTCAATACCACCACTCTGAAACCACAGTTTGCTGTTGATGGAGTAACTGTTTCCCCCTGTGTCGTTGATGTGGACAACTGCTTCTGTAGAGTTGGCAACCTCAAGAAGTGCTGAAGGTGTCGTTGTACCGATACCGACATTGCCATCTTTGTTAATAATCATTTGGGTAGCGGGTATTGACGACGACGAGGCACTGGTTGTCTTGAATGTGATGCCACCATCGTTGTCGTTTGCACCACCAGCCGACCCAAGTCCGATAGCCGCAAGAATTGATTGGTCACCACGATCTACCGCTGTAATGTAAACTTCTTGATCGCCTGCGTTGAAGTTTGCTTCCAACCGAAGTGCTTCGGTATTGTTAGTTGTCGATATTTCCAGAGGGGCTGAAGGCGTATCTGTACCGATACCGACACGGGAGTTTGGAATATCAACCGTGAGAATATTTGTCCCGCTACTGTTTTCAAATGACCAAGCATTAGGAGTGGTGCGGTAGTACAACGCTGATTCCAGCGACCCGCTATCCCATACTTCCAGACCGTGAGGGCCACCCTCCGACTGTCGCCCGAACACAATTTGCCTGCCAGCGCCAACGATGTCGATATCACCATTCACGCCGAGAGGTGTCTGTGGTGTCGTTGTACCGATACCGACATTGCCCGTCGTGGTGAGTGTTGTTAAGTCCAGAGAACTAGTGTTCTCAAATACTCCTGTAGTTGCGTTGTACGCAAGAACATCATTGTCAGCAAGGTTGGTGTAAACGATGCCTTCGTCGTTAAGAATGTTTGCTGCAAGTGTGGGGCGCACGAACAACTCACCGTTCTGGGCGTGTGAGTTGACTACTGCGGCTACAAGAATGATGTTGTTGGGGGCACTCGGCGTAGTACTAGTCAGACCGCCAGTAACAGTGGGCGAGGCATACACCACGTCACCAGCAGACCAGCCGGGAGTAGCAGTGTCAATGCCGCGTACGGCACCGAAGTGAACGACATAACCGTCGTCCCCATCAGGAATATCGTGTGCAGTGATACCCATAATGTACTCAGATGGGTATGTACCGTCAGCGAGGAAGGGGGCCATCTTGAGGTGACCAGACGCACCTAGAGCACCGTCAAAGCGAACAACTGTTCCCTTGTCGATCTGCGCCCCCGTCTGGTTCTTAGCATAGTAGTACACCTGCTGACCGACGTGAAGTACGGCGTTAGAACCATGCAGGCCAATATCTACTGTTCCCCAGTCCTCGTTCCACGCCAGCAAGCCCTCAGACTCAACGACAACCCCTGCATCTATGTCAAACTGCAATGAGTCTACGAATGAAGTGTCATCGCGATATGTGGGGGTTACGACAGCCGTCAACCACAGAAAGTCCAGACGGTCTCTAGAAACTGCTACGAACACAGAAGACCCAACGTCAGGTACATTCCAAAACCCGTCTTCGTAGGTCAAACCTAGGCTGGGTACGTCTACGACACCGTCTGCACCCAACAGCGCTGGTATGCGCACCTTAGACAGACCCGTAGCAGGGTCGGAGTACTGTACTACGCCACGGTGTACTTCAAAATCAGGAGTAGACATTTACGTACCTCTTAGACGGCTTCCACATGCCTAGATTGTATCTAGGAGTGGGGGGCGTTTGGAACGACTCTAAGTTGTAGAAGTCTAACTGTGAGTTAGTGTTCCTGACTATCTCCAGTTCAGACACAAACGCATCTGAATGGAGTTTGTGCTTAACTGACTTGACATACCAGAAACCATCAAACTCACCATTGTAGTTATCGATAGAAACTACTCCACCGGGGACGCAGCCTGCTACACCGAGCACCTCTACCGTAGCGAGGTAGTCGTAGTCCTGCTTATTGGATGACTCCATGATCCTGATGGCGTGCTCGTAACTATTAGCGAACTCAGATATACGGTTCTCGTAGTAAGGAACACCGTTATCAGGACGAGTAATTTCCTTGGTTGTCACATCATAAGTCTGTAAGGTATCCGACAGTACTGCTACAACGGTATCCATGTATTGCCCATCCGCGTGCCTACGGGCGAATGACCCATCAAAAGAAAGGACCTGACCGGGGGTTGGGGAGATATCTCCACGGTTGGCCGCGACAGTAGTCAGACGGTGGTAAGACGACTGCCTACCAACAGACTTGTATGGATCGTAAACATGCACGTGAGTACCGTGTGCGTTAATAGACAAGCCCAATAGATTGCTGTACCTTACCAAGAACTGCCAGTCAGATTCGTTCGTCTGCGTCAATGTTCCACTGGCTGGCTCGTAGTTAGGTACGTCAGCACTAAATCCGTAGTGAGACGAC
>Ga0255769_10001016_pt1 | contig 33339 bp, 27 predicted proteins | sample 041ome_9_FD_179637 | JGI IMG/M metagenome (GOLD analysis project Ga0255769, IMG submission 179637) | Coastal salt marsh microbial communities from the Groves Creek Marsh, Skidaway Island, Georgia - 041413US metaG (version 2) | ecosystem: Environmental > Aquatic > Marine > Intertidal zone > Salt...
GGTTATACGAAATCCATCATCTGAAATAGTTGGTGTCCGTTGTACGGCTCTAATAGTAAACGTACCTCAGGGCAGCTACAGCGCGGCAAACACCATTTTAACTACAACTATGAATCAGGTCCTTATTAATACCAACGGCATATGTACCGGAACACAATCAGGAGAAGGAATTCCCTTGGTATTTGAATTTCTAAAGTATTCCGATTATAGTCTCCTGTTTGCAGGTAAGCATAGCGTTAACCTCTTACTACAAGTACTATGAAAAAGATATTGTTCTTCTGCCTCTATACTTTATCTATGCCCGCCCAACATCTTTGGATAGATGTGGTGCCTGAGTTTAGTGAGATAGGTGCTGAATCTCTTCAACCGCCTTATACCGCTGGCGCAGACTATGCAGAAGAAATTAGCTTAAATTCCAAAGCATGGGTTCAATTTTCAGAAATACCACCAGATAGTAAGTGGTGTTTACTTGCTCGATCGACGGAAGCTACGCAAGGAGGAGCTGCAATCCAATTACGACCAGATTATATGAGTGTTTCAGCAGTTCAATGGAGTGCCAATTCCCCTGAATTAATTCAGTTAGAAAACCGCCCCAATGCTGTTTTTTCGGGGATCGGCGCCGTTGGATCTCTTCTAATTGAATTTATTGTCTACGGAGCCGAGCTGTCGAAAGACTGGCAACCGCGAGATATTTCTATTGAGTGGACAGTGGAATCAGGAGGGTGTCTACTTTGAGACTTTCTTTGAAGCTGTCATTGAGAACGGCTTATGATTCATAAATTTGAGAAACAATAAATCTAAGCGTTCTTGTTGTGTGTACCACGCTAAAAGGTTTCAACCCCGGCCCACGAGTGCCGGGGTTTTTTATGCAGTTTTGTACACTTCTATTAGATAGACCAAAATTCTGATTTGTAGTTAGTATAACTGTATCACAAAAAAAAGGCCCTATTTCTAGGGCCTTTTTAATTTGTTGTATGTGTTCTTCTTAGTATACGAAGATATCTACACGTCTGTTGAGATACTGCTGGGCAACGTTGCTCACTTTAATCTCACCAATTTGTGATTTAATAGATTCTCCTGGAATATTGTAAGAGTTCATCAATGCACGCTTAACAGCATCCACACGCTCGCTCTTCAAATTCTCGTTGTAATCCTGACTACCATAGATATCAGCATAACCTACTAACAAGATTTGGCTGTCTTTCATGTCGAATCCTTTTAGGAAGTCTGACATTTCTTTGCGGTACTTCTGCTGGATCTTATCAGAATCAAATTCGAAGTAAATGGTCAACACACCCTTAAGTTCTCCTTTCTTAGTAAGGTTAGAGAACTTATCACTGTTCTCGAGAACAGACAGCATTAACGCGTCTAACTCATCTGACTTAACAAAACCTTCCGCGTCTTCTTGAAGACCAGAAATATCGCCAGTGTTCTTCTTCACTTTCTTATCTAATGATGCAACGTCTTCAGCAGAAGCAAACTCGCCCATATTAGACAGAATATTATCCGTAACATTATCTGAAGCCACATCCTTAGCGTCTTTGTTTCCGAGAGTGTAAGCTAGACCAAGACTAGGAGTCAACAATGCATCCGCGTTAGCACCATCAAAGTCCCATCCGTCAAAGTCGTCCGCCAATACACTTAGGTAGCGGATACCAAGATCTAATTTCAATTGGCTATTCAAGCTAACTTTGAAACCCGCCTTTGCACGCATCGCAAGTGCACTTGAACTGAAGGTAGGAACCATCATAGAGCCGTCTGAGACAAAACGTCTTTCAGCTGTGTAGCTTGCGTAACCTACTTGCGTTTCCAAGTAAATACCATTCAAATCGCTTTTCGTAAAGGCCAATGGTCGCGTAGCCAAACCAACAAACCCACCAAGAGCTGTTGAGCTGTATGACTCTACGTTATTCAAGCCTGAAACCATGTCATAAGACACGTCCGCCTTGATAGCCATAGCTGGGCTAAACTGGTAGTTGTAACCCACACCCAATGAGATTGGTGATTCAGACATGTCTGTAGTAAAGGCACCTGGCTCACTTTCACCAAGACCGTTTACTAATTCAACCATGTTCAAGCCAGTATTCAAAGACAACTCATGTCTTCTTGGCTTATCGCTTTCGGCTTGGCCGAAGGCATTGGCAGTTATTAAAACTGCCAATGCTGTGCACTTAAGAGAATATTTCATTCTTAGTCTACTTTAATGATTCGTTCAATTGTACTATTTCCAGTTTCATTGTCTCTAACGATTAACTGGTAAGTACCAGCAGTCATCGAAGACATATCGATTGTGTGCGATACATCACCTGCGTCGATAGAACCGTTGTATAACGTTCTACCAAGCATGTCGATTACTTCTACACTTAGATCAGACTCGAGAGCCCAATTGAACACAATCGAAACTTGAGAAGATGTTGGGTTCGGGTAGATACTTACATCTTTCAATAATTCTTCAACACTTAGACCTGTGCTAGAGATTACGAAACCAGTAGATCTTCTGTAACAACCGAACGCGTTGTAAACCTCAACCTGGTAGTTACCACCTTGTGTGATAAACAAGTCTTGGTTGGTTTCACCTACAAGACGGTTACCATTTCTGTACCACTTGTAAGTCGCGCCCGCTTCAGAACTTCTCAACGTTGTTGGCGTCATTTGAAGTACCGTTGGTTGTTGCGGAGTAGGATTCACTGTTGCAGTCCAAGTACCGATTTGCTCACAACCGTTAGCATCCGTGAACGTGAAGTTCAATGTATGCGTTCCGATTCCTGCAACCGCTGGCTGGAATACATCTCCTGTCGCAGTTACACCCGCACCTGAGAAGACTAACCCAGTCTGACCATTTTGTAGATCGAATGGACCGTTGTCGAAACAGAATTCGTCTTTCACTGGCAACGTGTATGTTCCTAACGGCTCAACCGTTACATCAAACGAATGAGTTACAGCGTTACCTGATGCATCCGCGAATACCCACGTTACTGTAGTCGTACCTACCGGGAATGTAGAACCCGAAGCTAGACCGCTTGTCATAGTGGCAGTAAATCCACAGTTGTCAGTTACATTAACTGCGTAGTTAAACTGCGCCTCACATGCTGCAAGCGTTGTGTCGCCTTGAGCTGAAGTGATGACCGGTGCAGCATTATCAACTACATTCAGTGGTACTGAAGCAGTAGATGTATTACCGTTTGCATCAGAAGCAATCACTGTTACTGTTACCACTCCTAGATCTGAACAGTCTACCGTAGTTGGCGTAACTGTGATTGTTGGAGCTGTAGTACAGTTATCAGTTGCTGAAGCTACCATTGCAGCAGTAATTGAACCAGAACCTGTAGCATCTAACACTACGTCCGCTGGGTTCGCTACTACTGTAATTACTGGATCAATATTATCAACCACCGTTACAGAAGTTGTAGCTGTAGTTGTATTACCACTACCGTCAGTAGCTGTAACAGTCACAGTATTAGCACCTAGATCAGAACAACCGAAGCTGTTTGGAGATACAGTAACTGTAACACCTGAACAGTTATCAGTTACGCTGCTTACTACTTGAGAAGTAGAAAGAACCGCTGAACCAGAAGCGTCTAATGCCACCGTTACCGCTGAACTTACTAGGTTCAATGTTGGATCGATGTTATCAGTAACTACAACCGTCATGTTCGCAGTGCTCACATTACCGTTCGCATCTGTAGCTGTTACCTCAACAGTGTTAGTACCTAAGTCAGAACAGTCGAAAGACGTTACATCATAAGTGATAACTGGTTGACCACAGTTGTCCGTTGCAGAAGCAGGGTTACCCAAGGCAACCGAACCACTTGCACCGATATTCAACGCTACAGAAGCAGGTACTGTAATAGCCGGCGACAATGTGTCGTAAACGGTTACAGATTTCGTTGCTGTAACTGAATTTCCGTTTCCGTCCGCCGCAGTAACTGTAATCGTGTTAGATCCAAGTTCTGCACATGAGAATGTCGTATTACTCAATGTTACAGTTGGTGCCGTTGAACAGTTATCTGTAGCACTTGCACCCAAACCTGAAGCATCAATTGTTGCTGAACCGTTCACATCGAGGTACAATGCTACCGGAGCTGCTGACATAGTGAGAACTGGGTTCATATTATCTACAACCGTTACAGCTTTAATAACAGTAGTAGTGTTGTTACTACCGTCCGTCGCCGTAATTGTTACGTTGTTAGAACCTAAGTCTGAACAACCAAAGCTTGTTGGTGTCACAGAAACAGTTACTGTACCACAGTTATCGCCGTAAGCAGCAACAACATCAGACTCTGAAATGCTTCCTGAACCATTTGCATCTAGAGCAACTACTACTGGAGAAGTTACTGCTGAAAGTGTTGGATCAGTTACATCGTTCACTGTTACAGTGAAGTCTTCTTGAGACACATTACCTGAAGCATCTCTAGCTGTTACAGTAACAGTGTTAGCTCCTAGATCGTCACAAGAGAAAGTAGTAGAGCTGTACTCCACTGAAGAACTTGTACAGTTATCAAGAGCCAATGCTGTTCCTAATGGAAGTGCTACAGATCCATTTGCGCCTAGATCAAGCGTGATGTTGCTCACCGTGATTTCTGGTGCCAATGTATCTACAACTGTAATTGCCTTAGTAGCAACCGAAGAGTTTCCTGATAAGTCAGTAGCTGTTATAGTTACAGTTACTGAACCCGCGTCTGAACAATCAAACGAACTTGGAGAAACGCTTAGAATAACATCATCATCAGCAGTACAGTTATCTTCTACTAGACTAACAACATCTGCTGATACTATAGAAGCATCACCGTTCGCGTCTAGAGCAACAACAACTGGATCCGCCTCAACAGTAATCTGAGGAGCTTGCTCGTCCACAACAGTAGCGCTGATATTAGAGTATGTTCTCACATTATCGTTCCAGTCAGTTACAGTAACAGTCATCGTGATAGAACCAATATCGTCACAGTCTACAACAGCAGGTGTAAATTCTACTGATTCAATACCACAGTTATCGTAAGAACTGTTCTCAACCATCGCTGGAGTAATCGTCGTTTGACCATCTGCTCCCAAGGCAATCACTGGTGCGCTCAAGAACTGCATTGTAGGCAATGTAGAATCAATTACAGTTACGTTAAATGCTGCAATTGAAGTGTTTCCTAGATTGTCAGAAGCGATTGTATTCACAACCCATTCTCCCACAGGGATTGGAGATCCCTCAGAGATAGTACTTCTGTTTCCGAACTCATCTACCAACTGGTAGTAGTAAGTTACAGGTCCAGGACAGTTCTGATCCATTGCGTCGAACGTCGGTACACCATTGCCTGTTCCGAAGATTCCGAAACAGTCGTACTGCACAGCGTAGATAGTTGTATCACCTTGCGCAGAAGAGAATACAGGACCAATAGTATCGCGAGCAGTTACCGACACAGTAAAGTTTGTCGTATTTCCTGAAGGGTCTGTTAAAGTACCGGATACAGGAACTGCATTATTTACGTCGTTACAGAAGAAGTCTCTTCCTCCTGGTCCATCCTCATCAATTCTTTCGAAAGTTGCTACGTAAGAACAGTTGTCAAAAGAACCGTTGTCTATATGATCCTCGAAATCAAGTGTCGCGTTACCCGTAGCGTCCAAATACAAATTAATGTTAGCAAATACATTTGCTACAGGATCTGTGTTGTCCTCTACAAAAACACCAATCTGAGTAGTTGATGTGTTTCCGCTAGCGTCTTCTACAGTAACATCTACAAGGTGGTCGCCGAAAACAACATTGTTATTAATTTCAATAAATACAGGGCCGACAGGAGCTATTACAACGTCATCACAATCGAATGTATCAACTGAGAATGTTGTTGTGAAATCACAAGCCTCATCTACGAATGAACCAATAAATACTGGGTCCATTACTGCATAACCGTTAGCATCAATCTCGATAGTAACAGGAGATGGCAAGTTAGATAGGTCTGGTGAAATATTATCTTCAACCGTAATTACAGCAGGAGCAGTATCAGTATTACCTTCTCTGTCCGTAACAGTCAAGATAACATTGTTCTGGCCTACATCTTCACAACCAAATGTGCTTTGATCCAAGCTGTATGTCAAGAATCCACAGTTGTCTGTAGAACCATCGTCAACTTGTGAACCTAAAACCGTTACACTACCAGAAGCATCCAACTGAACAGTAATGTTCTGAGCAGAAGCTACGGGGTCGATAAGGTCGTGTACGATAACAGTTAGCTGAACCTGTTGTGAGTTCCCATAAACATCAAACATAGTTAGAGCAACACTATTACCATTTGGACCTACGTCATCACAATTGAAGTAAGTTCTAGCCAAACCACCACGATTCAAGTCGAGTTCACAATTATCCGTAGAGACATGTGCGAGAATTGTATCCTGGACAGTTTGAAGCTGAACAAAATTATTTGGACCTAAATCAACCTCTATAGTGTCTTCGATAAGAACTGGAGGAAGAATATCCATTACCCTAACGCTTGTACTTTGTGTAGTCGCGTTACCTGCAATATCCGTTACAGTAACATCAACACTTGTCGTACCCCAGTTTGCCGGATTATTAGCGTCCAATCTATTTGGGGCTGCACCGCTATATAGCCATACCAGATCATCACATGAATAATCCACACGACTTGCTGTTGTTACCAAGCCGCAAATCTCTATGTTATCGTGTACATCCGACAACAAGTCCTCAGGATCTAAGGATGCAGCGCCAAAACCATCAACATAAATAGTGGCATAGTCAGGATCTGAATGTGTAGTAATAACAGGAGCAATGTTATCCACGATTGTCACTACACCTGAGTAAGATGCGCGGTTATCGTAAGTATCAGAGGCTCTTAGCCAATACGTATTAGCTCCTAAATCTTCACAAGTATATGTAATTGTTGGAGTCGCAGTTTGTTGATTTACTGTTTCTAACAATCCGATAGAGACAATAGCACAAGAATCATAAGAGGCACTATCCAGACCATGTGGGTCTAGAGCAGTTCCAGCCTCATTGCCAGTCCAAACACCAGCGTCCGTTACTACCTGTGCGTTACCGCTAGGATCCTCAGGCAACTCTAACGTGATGTTTTTCGGGAACACGTTTGGTGCAAACAAATCAATTACAAAGTAGTCCCTTGTTATTGTCGTAGTGTTGTTGTATTCATCAGTCGCTGTGATAACGAACCTTCTAAGGTCGCCATCGTCTGTAAGAGCACATGCACGACTATCGTCTGAACAATCCAACATAATGGAAGTACCAGACTTCGTTACATTGTTACAAGAGTTCGTGTAGCTCACAGATATAGTGATATTAGCATCGTCAGTACAATTATCAACCACATCACCAATAATACCAGGAACTGTAACCAAGCGTCTTCCGAATTGGTTAAGTCTTAAGGTATCATTGTCCTCTAAGAAATTCACAAAAACAGGTGCTGTTACATCCTGAATGGTAACCGTAGCGGTAACTTGATCTGAGTTCCCTGCAGCGTCTGTTACGGTTAAGGTAACAGTGTTAACGCCGATGTCGTCACAACCAAAAACAGTTTGTGACAATGTCTTCGACACTATATCACAATTATCGGAAGAACCATTATCAATATCATCTGCGTCAATGACAACCTCTCCATCTGAATTCAGATTACGAGTGATGTCAGATGCAGACGCAACCGGATCAATATTATCCTCTACAATAACAGTAACCGTTTGAGACGTTGCATTACCGCCAGCATCTCTAGCCGTAAATGTAATCGTATTAGTTCCTAAGTCGTCACAATCAAATGAGCTTTGAGACAAGCTTCTAGAATCAATAGCACAGTTATCAGAAGATGCTATGTCAACATCATTTATAGACAGTGAAGCCGAACCGCTCGCGTCTAGTTGTAGAGTATGCGAAGCATCTATATCAAGAACTGGAGAAATAGTGTCTAGAAGCGTAACTGTGATATTCGCAGTTGCAATATTGCCGCTTTCATCTTCGGCAGTAACCACCACTACAGCGGTAGGTACGTCACTACAATCAAAGTCAGTCTGAGAAAGTGTCACTGCTTGTGGGTCTGTACAGTTGTCGGTGGCAGTAGCTAAAGAAGAAACGTTAGCAGGTAATGAAGCCTCCCCTGTCACCGGATCTAAATATAATGAGATAGATGACTGAACAAGTGTAATAATTGGGTCTAAGTCATCAACCACTGTAACTGTTAATTGAACAGAATCCGCATTGTTGTGAATGTCGCGTGCATAGGCATAAATCGTTTGACTTCCAAGATCTGAACAGTCAAATTCGGTTTGGCTTAACCAAATGGAATCAACACCACACTCGTCTTCAGCAGTAACATAGTTGTCTGAAAGGAGATCTACTGTTCCATCAGCACCCAAAGAAACATTAGCGTTTTGAACAGTAATAGATGGTGCATCTACGTCAATAAGAATAACATTCGCAGTATCTCTACTCCAATTGCCTGACTCATCTATATTATGAATAACAATGTCTCTCGACTTGTCTATAAACACACCGTCGTCATTGGTGTAAGATACATCGTCACACGTGAACTCGTAAATATACTGACCAGGCGCATAAAAGAGGTTGCTATCTACATCCGTTAAAATAGTATCCGTAATCTCACAATTATCGTAAGACGTTGGGTTCAAAACCACTGCTGTAACCGCAATCTCACCATTTAACAGCTGGTTGGAGTACAACACATATTGACCTGAAAGCGCAATAGTTGTTGGAGGCGTATTGTCTTCAACAAAAACCGTTGCTGTCGCAGAAGCTGTATTTCCAGCAGCGTCTTCCAAAGTCAATGTTACTGTATTAGGACCAAGGTCGTCACAGTCAAATTGATCTGGAGTAACACTTTTTATATTACTTAACAAACAGTTGTCCGTAGAACCGCCGTCAACTTCGTCCGGATCTAAGGTGTACTGACCGTTAGCGTCCAATGAAACAGTAGCCGATTGAGTAACTACTACCGGCGGAGCACCATCCACTACCATAATATACACTGTTCTGTTTTCTGTGTTGTTGGCAGCATCAGTGTACGTTAAAGTAATTTGGTTCAAACCTAAATCAGAACAGAAGAAAGTGGTCTGAGACGCCGTAATCTTCGGTGAGTTAGGTATGGTACACGGAACATCATTACCGTTGGCGTCCGTATATTCATCGGTCGCAGTGGTAAAAATTGAATCACTACCATTTAAAGTAAAGGCAGATTCAACATACATTCTTGCTCCGGTTCCTGTTAGCGGGTCGTATTGACCGGAATCCGAAGCAATCGCACCAACCCCAAATTGATCAAGGCGTACGTACACCGGATTGCTAGCGCTGTTGATTGCTGGTGAAGTTTGTGGCACACCTGCAGCATCTGCTGGTATTGGGGCCAGATTATCACCAGGACATGATTGAGCCTGTAGCCCAGATGTACTGATAAAAAGCACACTCATGAAAGCGAGTAGTAGTTTTCTCATTTTTTTTGGTTTTAAAACTGTGGCTAAAATACTGCTTTTATTGATAAAACAAACTTTAGTACTACAAATAAAACGACTTTTTACATACAAATCACCCTATGGGTAAAAAATATTGTTAACAAGTCTCGAAATCCTTGCCTATTAAAGGATACAGGTGTTCATATTTGTTTCTTTTCGACCTGAAAGCACACCGTGAAAACGCCAAGGATAAATGTGCGTTGGTGAACAGTTATATACGTAGATTTCTTCCTTCGAGCTTCTAGACCAACAGAATATCTACACTTACGAGGCTCTTGAAGTCTTCGAGACGCGCGTTAATCTCAGTGGTAGTAAGGCTTGCAATGCGCTCAGTGCCAAATTTTTCAACAGTAAAACTGGCCATGGCTGACCCCCAGATAACCGCGCGCTTCATGTTTTCAAAGCTGATATCGTCCGTCTTCGCTAAATACCCAATAAACCCGCCTGCGAATGTGTCTCCGGCGCCAGTAGGATCAAAGACCTCCTCTAAGGGCAACGCTGGAGCACTAAAAATTTTATCCTCGTGAAATAAAAGGGCCCCGTGCTCCCCTTTTTTGATGATTAAGAACTTTGGACCCATTGTCATAATCTTCTTTGCCCCTTTAACAAGGCTGTGTTCTCCGGACATCTGACGCGCCTCCTCATCGTTTATAGTGAGGACGTCTACATCTTTCAATGCCTCTACGAGATCGTCCCAACAATTGTCCATCCAAAAATTCATGGTATCCAAGACGACAAGTTTGGGCCTTTGTGGCAATTGATCCAAAACTTGCTGCTGTATGGACGGCATTAAATTTCCAAGCATTAAATACTTCGCATCCTTATACGCTTCAGGAACGATTGGGTTAAAATCTGCCAAGACATTCAACTGTGTGTCTATAGTGTCACGGGTATTCATATCTAAATGATACTTTCCACTCCAGAAGAAGGTCTTGCCGTCTTTAATGATTTGAACGCCTTCCAAATCTGCACCTTTAGAACTCAAAAGGTCCAAGTGCTTTTGTTCAAAATCTGCCCCTACTACTGAAACCACATTGCTTTTCTCTACATGGTAGCTCGCGGAAAGTGCAATGTAGGTAGCTGCTCCACCGAGAATGCGATCTGTTTTTCCAAAAGGAGTTTCCAAAGCGTCATAGGCCATGGTTCCAACAGTTAATAGGCTCATCTTTCAAAAGTTTATGCCCACAAAGGTAACTGCTAGAGTCCTTTGCACAAGAGTTCTTAAAACAAATAAGCCGCACAAATGCGCGGCTTATTCACAAGATTAAATACTTGAATTATTCCGCATATACCGAATGTACTCTTTGATAGATAACCCGTGCTCCAAAACCATCCGGTAATATTTCGCTCATTTTGCTTTTTGAGACGATGTCTTCCCATCCGTCGAGTTCTCCTTGAACCAGAACGCCGCCACAATGCATAATGGCTTCGGAATATGTGTCAAAGCCGTCTACTGTCAATACCGTGGCATGGTTTGGTGTTGCCGGGGCTAATACCCTATACAGTTCCCAACTCTTTGTTGGAAGGTTACCATCTTTGGCATGGCGTTCAAACCATGGGCCCCAGAGTTCTTTGTTTTCATCTATGAACCCCTGCACATCTTTAGGCTTGCCATAATTGAATAACAAATATTTGTTGCCGCCATTGAACCAATAAGATTCTGATTGGACAATCATATCTCCTACTGTGGTTGACATTCCTTCAGTGCTCGCCTCTTCCATAGAGACAGGAAGCGCCTCTAAAACATCACTCGTCCAAATATTATTGTCAAACGCATCCATGCTCGTAAACACATTGGCAAAAACATAATTGTGGTTGCCTCCTTGATCCATTCTTTTGCCCAATGCCCAACCGTACATGTCGCCTTTATCAATGGCCGCCTTTGCTACTTTCGACCAATATTCAATTTCTCTTCGCTCAAATTCAGCAGATTGGGAAGCATCTACCTGTCGATACTGCATGTAGATGTAAACGGTTTCCTGCGCTTTAGCAGGAACAGCCATGGCTAAAGCAATGGCTAAGAACAAAATTTTCTTCATATCTAATTGTTGTTGGTTATCTAACAATTAGGCTAGCGGTTCTATCGGAAAAGTACACAAATAATTGGGATATAAGGACTTGGCTGCTATAAAAAATGAACTTTGAGGCTCAATTAATATTATAACAATCACGAAGTTGCCCCTAGCAGTATTATGCCTATCGTTCTCTATTTTACTGAATGGACAAAGCATCATAGAAATTCCTGCGGATAGCCGCGTAACAGTAGGTTATACGGATTCTGAAGATGCAGCACTGGCATTGAAAAATAAAAGCAGTCAAGATCTTGACGTAGCGACAGTCAATAAAGTCAGTGGCGTCCAGTTAAGCGGCTTCGGTTTGGGTCCTTTTGGAAAGGCTACGGTGGCAGTTGGTCCTCTAGACCTTCTAGAATTGCGTAACACATCGGACGAAGCCGTTCGCTTGAGTTATGAAATTACCAAAGCTGTAAAGAATGAAGTGGGCGAAGATGAACGATATGTAAGCATCACGTTGCGAAACGAAACATTGAAATCCATTCCGCTGGTTATTCCAGGGGTAATGAATCCGAATTTGAGCCCACAATCGAACTCTGGGGTGCGATTAAAGATTGGGCAAGAAATAAAATATAAAAAAGGCGGCAGAGCCCATCTGCTCTTAGTTGTGGACCATTCCATTAAAGAGGGTGATGTGCTCTTAGTAGGAGAACGTATCGCTCAAGTTAGCGATTAGACATAGTAGATTTTACTAAACTTAAGCTCACTTGTGCAGCGGGCATTAGTTTCTCCGCACGTTTTGTCTGCAGATAGTGTGGCGGCCTTGCTCTTAATGGCTGGATGGTAGACCCTGAATATTTTTAAAAGCCTATTCCAAAAAAAAATTCTCAAGTATTGTGGGAAATTGGGGATTGCCGTATTATTGCACCCCGATTTGAAAGAATCGGACACATAATTCCTCCTTAGCTCAGTTGGTTAGAGCATCTGACTGTTAATCAGAGGGTCCTTGGTTCGAGCCCAAGAGGGGGAGCAACTTAAAAAGCCCAGCACTAAGTGTTGGGCTTTTTCTTTTGCATACAATTTGCATACAAAATCGGCCCAAACCACCCATAACAGATGCAAGCCAAGAGGAAGTTTAATCCTACTGAAGCAAGTCTTTGATATAGTAAGAGTATCTTTAACTCTATGAAAAAATACTTCCTTTCTGCTCTACTCACTGTAGGTTCCTTTTTAGGATGGTCGCAGAGCCTTCCGTTCGATTTTGAAAGTGCTACCTCCGGGATGACCGGTTACGATGGCGCCACGTTTACCATCGTCAACAACCCTGATACTGCAGGAAACAGCAGCAGTAAGGTTGCTAAAATTGTGAAGGTCAATGTAAACGACCTCTGGGCCGGAGGGAAGATCGCTTCAGTATCCTCGTTGAACTTTAGTACTTCAGCAAGCAGTGTGCTTTCGATGAAGGTGTATACCACTGAGCCTGTGGGAACGGTTATCAAAATAAAATTGGAGTCTCCATATACCTCTGAAGTAGATGCCGTGACTACGATGAGCGGCGCTTGGGAAACCTTGACTTTTGACTTTGGTATTCCTGCCCCTGCGGGAAGTGTAGATCTCGTGATCATGCCGCAGCCGCACACCAACGGTGGTGGAAATACTTTTTACATCGATGATATCGAACAGAAGCCTGGACTTATTGCCACGCCTAGGCTCGGTCCGCCGATTACCTTTGAGTCGGGCACTAATCCTAGGCACCTTTTCGACTTTGAAAGTGCCATTTCAGACGTAGTGCCGAACCCGGATATCAGTACAGCCAACGGAAGCGCCATGGTTGGAAAAATCACTCGATATCTAGGTGCTCCCTGGGGCGGTAGCAAGATTGAATTTGTCAATAATCTAGACTTCACCAATCACCCGCAGATTACGATGAAAGTCTGGACCAATGCTGCCATAGGCACCTATGTTACCTTGAAAGCAGAGAAGCCGTTTTGGGGCGAAGAGCGTAGTGTTCAAACGAACAAAACAGGAGAATGGGAAACCCTTACGTTCGACTTTACAAATGCCCCTACGGACATGAATGTCCTCGCTTTTATGTTTGATTTTGTTGCAGGCAGTAGCAACGTCGGAGACGGAAGTGCCGGCTCTACCTTTTACTTCGACGAGGTGAAGTATGCCAACGTACCCTTAGGAAGTGATGAGGGGTTAGAATTGGCCACAATTTCCGTGTACCCCAACCCGGCTTCAGACCGCTGGACGTTATCTAACCCAGCCCTTACTGTGAACGAGGTCCTTGTATTCAGTATTGACGGTAAACTTTTGGAGAAAGTTGAGCCAAAAGACGACGGTACGGTGGACATTAATGCAAGCCTGTACCCTGCTGGTCTCTACCTCGGGAAGGTCATCACAACTACTGGCGAGGAAGTGCTCAAACTGTACAAGGACTAATAAGGGGCTCTTCGCCCCTGAGGATGGAACGACTGAAGCTACGGATATGCCTACTAATGTTATTCGCTGCCCCTACCCTGGTTAGCGCACAGGACTCGTTGGCCGAAAAGTCGCCGATCTACATCAGGTACCTTGAAAACATGCTGGGTCCACAGAAGGATCCGTCAGCGCCTCAGCTGATTAATTACCCGGCCATTGCCTATGCCCCTGAGACAAGTTGGGAGATTGGGGTGAGTAGCCTTTATGTCTATTCCGCGAATCGGAACCTTGAGAACCGCCTGAGCGAGGTAAAGGCCTACACCTTTTTCACCCTAGAAAATCAATACGGCTTCTGGCTTGATCATGCGTTATATACCGATTTAAACAAATGGTTTTTCTACGGTCGCGCGCGGTATCAAAACTTCCCGCTCTTCTACTACGGGATGGGCCGAGAAAGCCCCTCGGAATACACAGCGCTGATAGATGGGTCGTATACACTATTCCGCGAGCGGTTGCTGCGCGAAACCTTACCGTCGCTGTACTTTGGACTGGAACTTGATTTCCAGAGCTTGAACCGAGTGAGCTATGTGGATACACGACCTGATTTTGAGTTTCCGGAAGTAGGTACCATGGGCTCTACCAATCTAGGTGTTGGCCTCGGTTTGCTGTACAACAACATTCACAATGCCATGAACCCTCGCGAAGGGTTCTATAGCGAATGGGCCTTTATGAATTATAGCACCTCGATGGGCAGTGATTTTGATTTTTCCAGCTACATCATCGACAACAGAATTTACCGTCCAGTAAAGGAGAATACTGTATTTGCCGCTCAGATTTATGGCCAATTCACCCGTGGTGATGCCCCTTTTAATATGCTAGCCCTTATGGGTGGAGAAAGCTTGATGCGGGGGTATTATTTAGGACGTTACCGCGATAAAAACCTACTGGCTGGCCAGGTCGAATACCGCATCCTACCCTTTTCTTTCTCCAAGCGCTGGGGAGCGAGCGTTTTCCTTGCTGCAGGCCAAGTTTATGGGGATGATTATGGATTTGAATGGGATGCGTTTCTGCCTACCGGCGGAGCAGGCGTTCGCTATCTCATCTTCCCCGACAAGGACATCTACACGAGGATTGATGTTTCCTACACCAGAGAAGGAAGTGGTGTGTACTTCTTTATTGGCGAAGCATTTTAGAATAAAAAACCCCCTTCTTTCGAAGAGGGTTTATGAAAGTTTAGAACTGGCTTCTACTTCAAACCACTTAATGGAATGAAAGGAGCCTTCACCCATGAGACAAATTTGTCTGCAAGGCCGTAAAAGAAGCGGTATACTGCTAGAGAAACGTATAGTTGGATTAACATTATGATTACTCCAACAAACGCCATACCTGCACCTACTAACCCTTCGATAGTCCATCCTGCACCTGCGTAGGCGTCAGACATGATTTCCATGCCGTAAAGACCAGTGAATAGTTCTGCGATAGAGTCTAGGCCCGCCATACCTGCAAACGTGCCGAGTACAGTCATTGGTAGATCAGCAACTCCAGCTGCTAGGTTTAAGCTGTGTGAATAAGTAAATACATCTGCATTCACAACGTAAGAAACAACGCCTACCACTGCTGTAAAGAACGCGCTCATTGCTGCGAAGTAACCTACTACCTTAATGTTTGTGATAACGAGATCCTTAAATACGAACCCTACCGTATCACTCTTAGAAGCAGTAAGCTCATCGCCGGCATTGCGAATGATCTGAGCAAGTGGAAAAGCAGCATAAATGTAAATAAGAGTAGCAACAGCGCTACCTACTTTAGACATTGCGCTCCCTTCACCAGAAAGTGCGTCTATTCCGCCCATTACCACACCGTAAAGCATAGAAATTAGTACGGCAAAGGCTAACACCTTATAAACAAATCCGAGCCACGCTTTCGCGGAATCCTCAGAGCTGTTAATTACTTCGTTCCAATTGTTTCTTGGAAGCATCCCGTTCACCTTATCAGGGAAATCAAGGACTTGATTTACATAGTTAATCATAGTTTTTCAAGTGTTTATTAATTGTATTAACTAGTAAAAGATATTATAAATCAATATCACTTTGGTAATCACCGAAATCTATAACAGCTGGTTAGGTTGTTCAAAAAAAGTCAATTTGTATCAATAAAACGTATATAAGCCCTTTTAATACAGGGCTTGCACGTACGCACCCATTGTAGCAAAGCTGTTCGTTTTTTGTGGATAAGTTTGTGTTGTATAAACTTATTTATCAGTGTTTTAAAGATTTGTTTTGGAGCTCTATAGTATTCCTGCGTAACTATAATAAAGATCAATTTAGTCTTTATTATTTCATATTAAATGTCTTTTAATCAATTTAGAAAAAATATGTTTTAACATATTTATAATCATAGTGTAGCGCATAAAAAGAGCTCTTCACTAAAAGGTATCCAAGCGCACTGATTAAAGGCCAAGCGAAAAGGAAGAGTTATGCATATCACCTCGCTTTTGTATTCCGTTCCTGATACTTTGTACCTTGAGTCCCATGAAAATCACCAGCCCATACTTGCTTTTTGCTGCTTTGCTTTTTTCAATCGGCTTAAACGGACAAAAACTAGTGGTCCTGGGCACGCTTCAAGATGCAGGCTCACCTCAACTGCTGTGTGAAAAGGAATGTTGCGCCCACCCAAAACCAAACGACTATGTGGCCTGTCTGGGCGTGATAGATTCAACACGAGCCCTTCTCTTCGATGCTACACCTGATATAGTTCCTCAGCTCACAGAGCTTTTAAATCGGTCTGGCACAGATCGCTTTTCCATTTTCTTAACCCATGCACATGTAGGGCATTACACCGGACTCCTGCATTTCGGTAGGGAAGCTGCAAACACCAGTAAGGTACCTGTATATGCCATGCCAAGAATGCTTGAGTTCCTCGCTAAAAACGGACCTTGGAACCAGCTCTTAAAGCTTCAAAATATCGTGCTCAACGGCTTAGAAAACGGTGTGTCTCGAACATTAGACAACGGGGTAACAGTTGAGCCTGTCTTAGTTCCGCACCGCGATGAATACTCAGAGACGGTAGGGTATTACATCAAAGGTCAGAACAAAACTGCCCTGTACATTCCTGATATCGACAAATGGACCGAATGGGAGGAGAATATCCTCGGCCTTATCCCCAAAGTGGATTACGCTTTTATAGACGGCACCTTTTTCGCAGATGGCGAGATTCCGAGACCAATGTCGGAGGTGCCCCACCCGTTCATCTTTGAAAGTATTGCGCTACTTAAGCACTTGTCCGAGGCCGACAGGAAGAAAGTCTACTTTATTCACCTTAACCACAGCAACCCTGCACGAGAGGCCAATTTTGAAGGTCGAAAAGAAGCGGAGGCGCTCGGGTTTCACTTCGCTGAATTTGGCTTAGAGGTTGATTTATAATATCGTTAATTAAAAACGCATCCCGAAGGATGCGTCTATACTTCGCCCAAATAAAAGCGAATTTTAGGCCATTCTGCGCATTACCGTTACCGCAACGGCGCCCATGATGCCACCCATCACTGCACTAATAATTGTGTCAGTGATTGCAAAATTCAAGTCAATCAAGTTGTACATGCCAAGCATCTGCATGTTCATAACCAAGAAAAGGCCGCCCATGATTGAGGCTCCGTATTGAATGCCCTTACGGAGTGAATCTGCATTAAAGTGTTCCAAAGCAAGTGCAAAAAGCACGCTCAATGCCACAATCATGATTAGTGCAAAAGATGCCTCAGGATAGCCCTTAACCGCATCTGGAAAAGAAGACTTCTGCGCCTCTACGGCTGCATTGTAATAAAGTGGGCCGCCCAGGGCAAAGAATGCCATGTTCGTTACCCCCACGGCTAGCGCCGTCAATAGTAGTTTTTTCATAACGTTTCAGTTTTGTTCACTTGTAAGTTACTGAATTTTAATTGCTTAAAGCCACGCCTCCTCCGAGAGAAGCTACGGTCGTTAAATTTCGACGAGTTTGTACCTTAGAGCTCTTAAAAGACAACCGCTATGAAAAGCTTGAATGAAAACTGGTTTGCATTTACCCTGATTGCCGTGATTTTCGGAATTCTCGGATTCTTGTTAGGCCGCACTACCGGTCACCACGGACCTAAAGGGTTGCCACACATGATGATGGGCGAAGGACACGTTATGAAGAAAGCCATGTTCATCACAGACGAAGGAGACGTTCATAATTTGATGGGCGACTTCGGAGGAGAGGTATTGAAGAACATGGATGTCGAAGTCATCAAAGGTGATGATGGAGAAATTACAGTAACTATTGATAGCTTAGGTACAGAGGGTGCTGAAGCTAAAGTTCGAGTTATCACGGTTAAAAAAGACTAGTGCTCAGCTATTGGGAAAAGACAACTTTACGCCACTTTGATTTCGTGGTCGTGGGAGGCGGTATTGTAGGACACTTTACCGCCTTGTTTTATGCCCAAAAGAATCCTGAACACCGCGTTGCCATACTTGAACGTGGACTCTTCCCTAGCGGAGCTTCGACAAAGAATGCTGGGTTCGCTTGCTTCGGTTCTATAGCAGAGCTCGAGCACGATGTTGCATCCATTGGTGAGGAAGCCACTGCAGCATTGGTTATGAAGCGCTACAACGGCCTTAAACAACTTCGAGAAGCACTGGGGGATGAAGCCATTGATTATCGCGAAGTTGGTGGATACGAGATGTGCTTCGAGCCTCCCAAACAAGAGCGGGTTGACTTTTTTAACGACCTACTTGAGGCACATCTTGGGTCACGGCCATACTCCGTTAAGCCGTCCGAAGGTTATGGGTTTTCGACCAAAGTCACTCATTTGATCAAAAACGCTCTCGAGGGCACCGTAGATACAGGAAAAATGATGGCCGCCTTGCAGCAGAAAGTGGCACAAGCCGGGGTGCTCACATTCACCCAAAGTACTGTTGAAAAGATCGAAAGTACCTGCAAAGGAAAGACCGTCTACATCCAAACAGCGGATGGTTCTGTGGCGTTTTTCGCCCGTCAAGTTGCCCTTTGTACGAATGCCTACAGTCGAAAGTTTCTCGCCGAAGAAGATCTTGAACCTGGACGTGGATTAGTCTTGGTAAGCAAGCCGCATCCTGCCTTTCATTGGGAAGGGTCTTTCCATTACCACGACGGATACAACTACTTTAGGACTATTGATGGAAGGCTATTATTAGGCGGAGGGCGACATCTTGACAAGCCGGGTGAAACCACCCTTGTACCTGGAATCAATTCCGCTATCGAAAAAGCTCTTAAAGAAGATGTGGCCTCACTTATAGCTCCTGGAGTTGCTGTTGAAATCGACTACCTGTGGTCAGGAGTCATGGCCTTTGGTTCTAGCAAACAGCCCGTGATTAAACGGATCGACGACCACATGGTTGCCGGAATACGCCTTGGAGGAATGGGCGTGGCAATTGGAGCTCGTGTTGGACAAGATTTAGCTGCCCTAATTGGTTAATAACTCGTTGATAAACAGCGCCTTATAAATCATCGAATAGAGAGCTGGCGCTCATAAATTCGTATCTTTGCAGTAGTAAAAAACAGGTAATGACTGCATTTAAAACCAACACGGACCAGTTCATTAAGCAGCGCATGATGACCTACCTCAAAGAGCAAGGTTATAACTTTTATCAAAGTGCGACGCTGTTAAAATTGACTCAAGCCGAAAGAGAAGAGATGAGCCGCTATTGGGCGGAATAATCTACAGTCTGTAACCTACCGTCATGGTGTGGTAGTGTGGCGAAGACAGTGAGAAATTATGCTGGTAGAAATACCCAAAGCTCACCTTGCCACCAAGCATTTTATTGCTGCTTTCCGCACCTATTCTTAGCCTCCGACTTAAGTTTCCGTTTACTGACCCCAAGTATTCGGAGTAGATTGTTGGGTCCCATTTCCAGTCTTTAATGTTTTTGGTATACGCCCCGCGAACACGCACATCCGTGCGGTCCGAGCCCCCTCCTGAGAGTACCGTGCGGTGCTGGATTCCGTAGCGCATGGAGATCTCGTCTCGACCCAAATTGTAACCTTTAGTTGCGTTCAACCTGAAGCGAATACGCTGATTGGTGCCTTGCGTCGCGCCCACATCGTCAAAGATGGCATAGTGACGAAACTCGGCTGAATAGCAAAGTATTTTGCTCTGCTTCTTGGTTACCTGTACTTCTGTGATCCAACGGTCCATGCCTTCATCTCCTCCGACACTACGATACAGTCCGCTGAGGTCTATATCAAGGGCTTTTGAGGGCTCGTGTCTATACGTCAACTTCGTCCAAATACGATTGTCTGTAACAGTTTGCGCAGTGGCTCCAAATAAAACTAGGACAAACCCAATGATGAAAAAATTCTTACCCTTCATACACCACGATAATTTGTGCCTTCTCTTCAGCGTGGTCAATCTTCGAAATATGGTGTTTTATAGCGACCACACTCATATTTTGTGCAAATTCATTTACACGCTCCTGAACGACCTGCTCGGAAAGGTTTTCCGAAGGTACAACCAGTGTCACCTTCTTGGTCGTGCGTTTAGTCTCGCTCGGTTTGTCCAACAAGAAGCGCTCGAGTATATAGATACATCCTAAAACTGTTGCGTTTATAAGGGCCAATTCAATGATAGAAATACTATCAGAGCTTAAAGCGTTAATTACCGCCACGCCTAAAGAGGCGAAGAGATAGGTCATTTCCTGAGGACGAAGCGGCTCAGTTCGGTAACGGATGATCCCAAATATGGCAAACATTCCGATGGCTAAACCGATCTGCATTTCGAACGTGCTCAAGACATAAGAAAGGAAGAACACAACTACCGCGATGATGAAAAAGCTACTCACATTCGTGCGCGTGATTCTGTTGTGGCGGCTGACGATGGCCAATTGGACCAGATTGTACACTACCAAAAGCGCGAATTTGACAAATAAAGAGGACGAGATGTATAGAATTTCAGTCATTCAGAAACTTTGTTGTCTAAAGCGAATATAGGTTTAATAAATCCAATGTATTTTAATTCCATGCTTAGACGACTTCCTTTGTATTTGTCAATACTAGTGGCCCTGGGGTTTTGTTCCTGCACCCATGAATACACGTCTGGGCAATTGCCTATGGTGTATTTAGACGTTGATGGACAGATTCGGCCTGACGATAAAATAGACGGTTCGTTTTCCATTGAAGTGGACAACCGCAAAGTAGTAGGCGGAAATATGGGAGTGGAATACCGCGGCAGCACCTCGTACCGATTAAGCGACAAGAAATCTTATGGTTTTGAAATACGCTCTGCCAACGGCGACGGTACACCAAAAGCACTTTTAGGGATGCCGGCCGGAAGCGACTGGATCCTTATGGGACATGTGGTTCGATCTAATGGCCCGGATGAACTCTACGCCTTTGACCCAACGCTTATGCACCACTACATTGGTTATGAGCTCGCACGAAGCTTGGGCATGTATGCTGCGCGTTGCCGCTGGGTAGAGCTCACTCTCAACGGCGTATACCGAGGTGTCTATGTGCTCATGGAGAAGCCGAAAGCACATCGGATGCGCATCGACGTTGGCACACCGAGCGGAAAAAATGAACCGGGAATTACCGGCGGATATGTACTCAAGATTGATAAAACAGCCTCTTATGCCCCGTCTGGTAGGGAATTAAGTTACTACGACAATAATTGGGGCGATGACGCGAATTATACCGGGTATATGAGCTTTAGAAGCGAATACGACATCGAAGGAGAGTTGATGGATGTCGAGCCCTTCCGTCCGCCGTACCACGACCAACAATACAGAGAAACCTATTTCTTATTTGAGCACCCAAAGCCTAACGGCCTGAACGGTGAAATGCGGAATTACATTGAAGAATATGTGTTCGATTTTGAAACCGCTCTGCTCAATGACGACCTAACCTCAGCAACACGTACCTATACCGACTACATCGACCTGACCTCATTCGCCGATGGATTCATTATGAATGAACTCGCAGGCAACATTGATGCCTACCGCATCAGTACTTTTTTGCATAAACCGCGAGGCGAAAAGTTGCGCTTTGGGCCCATATGGGACCTCAACATAGGCTACGGACGTCAAGGTCGCGTGCCTTGGGAGGATTGGATTGCCAACTACAACGACTATGTTGAAGAAGATGCTTGGATGGTACCGTTTTGGTGGGACCGCTTGTTAGATGATCCACAATTCCGAACCCTAGTAAAGAACCGGTGGTCAACCTATCGAAGTGGTCCTCTTTCTAATGCGGCCATTTTTGGGCTCGTCAATGATACCGAAGACAGACTCTTAAGCACTGGGGCCGCTGAGCGCAACTATGACCTCTGGCGGGCTGAAAATCGCACTATAGACTTCGAAGGAGAGGTGGATTTCTTGCGGTATTACCTCGAGCAGCGCCTCGGCTGGATGGACGGGGAGATTTCTAGCTGGTAGTAAGCGCGGTATTCCACAGAAGTCCACTATTTTGCAGGCTCAAACTAGAGGTCGTTGTACAACACATTTCTATATATCGGTCCAGGGCTTGGAGTAGGTGCAGCAGTATTGATTGTGCTCATACTTTTGCTCATCGTGTTCTCTTTTGGCTACCGCCTTTGGTACAGCCTAGTGAAGGCGCCTAAAGTTGCAGTATCGTCGACGCAATCACAGAACTCTTCCGGCTTTTTCTCATGGGAGTTTTATGCCACTGTATTTGCGGCACTTTTGATTATTACCACGTTCAATCCTTCGTGGTTGGGAGCGGAAAGCAGTGGCAAGTACAAGACTGCGCTTCAGGGAATGCCCTTATGGGTAAGCATAGCTATCGGAGGTCTAGTTCTAGGTTCTCTCGTACTCATAGTTCGAAACAAACGCAACTCAAAAGCTGCAGAAGCGCAAGAAAAAAGAACTCCTAGCTTCTCTTTTACTCCTTTGAATGTCTTTCTCATCTTGGCATTGGTTGCTAGAGCTGCCGTGATTGCATTGAATGAACCATTGAGCGATGCAATGTTGGCTGTTCAAGGAAACCGTATCGCTGCGTATTGCATCGCCGTATTGGCTGGCCTTCTGTTGGGTCAAGCTGTATTGTGGATGAAGGATCTGTTCTTCGAAACAGCGACTTCGAGCGTTCGCCTTTTAAATGTTCTCTTTGCCCCAAGTGACGATCCCGAAAAAATTAGCGCCATGAATGCCGCTTCAAGCAAGACTACCAGAGTTTTGGCTCGATTGGTGGCAAGCCTCGTTATCGTAGTAATTACGGTCTTTGGGTTGGGCTGGGAACTGCCTCATTGGTTGCTGCGCGAGGAGTTCTCTTCGAATTGGACTCTTGTACTGCTCAGTGTAGGATCGATTGTGCCCTTCTTCTTTACCAAGGATAACGGTAGTGCCTATTCCGACCTCTCCCAGCTTTTTCATCGCTTGGTCCTGGACAATTACTTCTTGGGCAAAAAGCTTCTTGGGCTGCAAATTAAAGGCGTTGGTACAGAATCAGGCGCCGAAGGCAAATACACCAGAGTGCTTGTTACAGGGCTTGCTAGAGCAGGGACCACTGCATTGACAAAATCTCTTGCCGAGCGCGGTTCATTCGCCTCGCTAGACTACAGTAATATGCCGGTGCTGCTTGCGCCTCGACTGTGGAGCAAAATATACAAGCCAAAGGCTACCGAAGATAAAGAACGTGCCCATGGCGATGGTATCAAGGTGGGGCTATCCAGTGTTGAAGCCTTGGAGGAGTACTTCTTCAAAGTGATGAAAAACGATGCTTATATCAAAGCGGACGGGCTCTATGGACACGAGCTGTCTCAAGAAGAAAACGCCTTGTACCGCAGGTACCAAAACAGTATAGCCGGTCTAAACCTCTATTTAGCGAAAAACAACAACGCTATACTGCGCTTGCCTTCGCTAGTGGAGCACAACCCAGATCTCGCCGTTTTTCTTCTCGTAAGAAGTCCCCTCCAACACGCCTACAGTTTGATGAAGCAACACGAACAGTTCTCAGCCCAGCAGAAAGGGGATCCATTCATCAAAGAGTATATGGACTGGCTGGGCCACCACGAATTTGGTATCGGTCAAAGACCGTTCATCCTTGGTGGAAAGGGCCACCATAAGGGGAGTACTAACGACATCAATTATTGGCTTGAACGTTGGGTCAATTACTACGAAAATGTTCCTCAATCTGATCAAATCACTATGTTGAGCTACGAAGAATTTCTGGCGGACCCCAAAGGAACACTCACACACATTGAGCAGGTGCTCGAAGTGCCAATATCGACGGATGCCCTGTCTAAATTCGCCAAAACACCGAAGGAGGTTAAGGGCGCAAACCCAGAATTATTGCGACGTGCAGAGGCCATTTATGCACAGCTAATCGGCTAACACTCCTTTTTTTCTTTAGGTAATTAGGACATGGAGAAATGTTCTTATTTTGATGGTCCAATTACACACTGAAGCCATGGCCTTATCTTATTTCGATCACGAAGGGTTTAATATCCTATCACCGGCGCTCAAAGAGCACCTCACAGAACTTGGAGAAGTAGTGGAGTATGAGAAGGGCGACCTCGTCCTTGATTACGGTCTTCATGCGGACTTTATGCCCATCATACTTGAGGGTAGTGCGCGTGTGATGCGAATTGCCGACGACGATCCAAGTAAAGAGTTGCTGTTGTACTTTTTGACCCCAGGAGAAATCTGCCCGTGTGCCGCCTTTTCTCAGTTGCCCAACGGCAATATGCCCATCACTGTAGAAGCCGAATCATCGGCGAAGATCTTGCACATTCCCTTGGTTGAATTGACCCCTATTACGGAAGCTTTCAGCGAATGGCGCATCTATGAGTTAGGAAACTTCCGCCGCAGGTTTGAAGAGCTGCTCAGCTTGGTCGATAATGCGATTTTCAACCAATTAGAAGCGCGTTTGCTTGCGTACATCGAAAAGCGCTGTCTGCTCAACAACCGCAAGGGTGTGTCGTTATCAAAAGTGAAAATGGCCTCCGAACTGGGCACCTCAAGAGAGGTGGTCAGCCGATTGCTCAAGAACCTTGAACATAAGGGCGTACTCACCCAGGACAAAGAAGGTGTTCACCTGCTTGGCTAAAACTCTTATTCGATCAACAGACGTTCGTTATAAACGTTAGAACCCACCTGGATTTTCAGCACATAGGCACCCGACGGCAAGTGATGAAGGTCGAGTTCTTCGATGCCGTACAACGCCGCATTGAATGTGCCGTGGTGTACTGATCTGCCTGTAATGTCGTAGAGTTCGTAGCGTACTTCTGTGCCTTCTGCAACATCAACGAGAAGCTCCACGCGTCCGCTTGTTGGGTTCGGATAAACTGCCACGTTATTTGGTGCTAATTCGAGTTCCTCATCACCGATAAACGCCGCTTTGTTGAGCTTAACATCGGTGTACACGTGCCACTCGCCCGGTTGGTAGGTCAAAGGTGCCGTTGCATTGGTGACCACTATACTGTCACCTGTAAAGTAGTCGTACCACGTTCCTGTGTGCTGGAAGTTAGGATAAACATCACCAGGGGTTACACGGAAGTTCCCTACCACAGTTGCGTTAGTATCGGTAACCGATAGGTTGATACGCTTTGCCCCACCGTTGAGCGCATAAGTAAAGTTGTCCGTATTAAAAACTCCATAAGACTGTCTCATGTCTATCAATGACGCAGTGTAGAAATATACTTTCTGACGGTGGGAATTTTCGTAGTAGTTCCAGAGAATAGGTTTTTCACAAATTCGACAAGGATTGTCGATAGAGATGTCATAGGCCAATTCTTCAAACATATACATCATTTTTGGACCCGGAATGGTATACAAAAATGCATGGGTAAGAATTTTTCGATCGGCTAATGTTGCAAGCGTTTTAGTGTCGTAATTACCATTAGAATTTCCATAGGTTTTGATTTTATAGGAAGCGCGCTCCTCGTCGTGGCTTTCGGTGTAAGTAATCAAATGCTTATCGCTCCAACCACGCTCCTTGTAGATGCCCCATTTGAAGTCGCTATTGTTGGTATAGCCCATAGCCGCCTCATAGTATTGATGTGCAGCGTTTCCCCAAAGCATCATACCATAATCACTCAGCTCTTTCTCTTCATTGTTGGGCCCCCAGTGCTCAAGGATGACATAAAAATCTTGATCTACACCTCTGAGTGTGTCTGCTAAGCGTTTGAGCGCCGCAATACGGGGTGCAGAGTAGTTGTCTGCATTAGAATTGTTCGTAAAGCCTTTGGTGAAATCAAATCTGATACCGTCAATTTTGAATTCTTCGATCCAGTACGTATTGATACGGTCCATGTAATCCCTTGTCGGTTGCACATAGTGGTCAAAATCGTTCCCCCAGCAGTTTGGCGGGTGCGGGCAATTCTGATTCATGTACGGGTTGTTGGCGGCTGGTCTATTGTTCGCGCCGTCCCACCACATTTGAGCAATTGGGTTTTGCCCGTAAGCGTGATTGAATACTTGGTCCGTAATCACAGCAATGCCTCTAGAGTGACAGCTGTCTACAAACTCTTTGAACTTATCCGGCGTACCATAGTACTTATCAACTGCCATGTGGAATGAAGGGTTGTAGCCCCACGAAGAGTTGCCTTCAAACTCAGAATTTGGCATCAATTCAATGGCGTTCACGCCCAAGCGGGCAATGTAGTCTAGGGTATCAATGACCGTCTGGTAGTTGCGGGCAGTCACAAAGTCGCGGATGAGCAATTCGTAGATGACCAATTCCTCTTGCGGCGGCGCTTGAAAGCTGGTGTTCTTCCATTGGTAAGGCGTCTTCGCGGTCTCATACAAGGAAACATTACCCGTGGTCTTTCCTGCCGGATAAGCCGGCAAGTTCGGGTAGGTAGACGAAGAAATATATCCGTCGTTCCAAGGGTCTAAGATTAGGGTCGAGAAAGGATCCGCTACGCGAAGCTGACCGTCAAACAAGTACTGGTAGGTAAACGGCTGGCCTGCCGGCACGGTGAGCTCCTTGAACCACCAAGCGCCCCCAGGGGTTCTAGTCATTGCATTTTTAGGCTCTGGCAAATAGTCGTTCAAAGAAGTGAGCACATAAACACGGCTCTTGCCCGGAGCATACAACTTAAAAAATACGGTCGTGTCGTTCAGCTCGTTCAGCCCCATTTCCATGCCGCCCGGAAGGGATGCGACCTGCAGAGGCGGCTCGACAGCGTATTGAATAGTATCATAGACTGTTGTTGAACTGTCGGTTGCTTCAAGAATAACAGTGTGCATACCCGGCACGGTATCGCTCAGGTAGAATGTTTCTTGTTTCGACGAATCTTGGAAGACCAAGGTACCGTTGTCGTAGACTTTTAAATCACAAAACCTAGAAGCAGCCACTACGGTCTCGAGAGAATCAGTAGGAGCAATCAAAAGCGTGCTTTCTGGCTTCATAAATTGGGCTATTAGCCCAGCATTTGCGGGATAAACATCGTAGAAAATATCTGAACCGTCTGCCGCACGACCCACAACAGTTCCGTTGGCATTGCGAAATACAAATGCTAGTTTTTGAACCGTTACATTACTTCCAAAACCATAGAAGGTCGGAATATGGTATTCTAATTTGTGGAGGTTGTTTCCCAAAGAAGTCATTAAGACGTTTGGGTCCGCAGTTCCCCAGTTTCCCTGAACGTGCTTCCAATCTGTTGGCGAGGTGCTTTGGTTTGTAATGAGCCCCGCGTGTGCATACACAGGGGTATAGCCCGTGAGTGCACCGTTTCCTTCTGTAGCGTCGTAGATGACCGTGATTGTGTCGTTCTGTGACGGGAATGCAGGAGTAATGTTCAAAATCTGTCCTTGAACAAATAAGGACATCGCGGTAAAGGCAGTAATAGCAAAAGCTCTCATCTCAACTTTATGGTTTCTATAATCGTTTCAGCATAGGGTATAAAGTTACGTCAACTTTGTTTGCACTACCCCCCGACTTATGACCGGGACTTTCCTCTATTTATCCTTAATCGGATAGTTGGTTGGGCTATTCGATGCCTTAAAAATCAATTACGTGATTGCCAATATCTATGAAAAGGCCTTGAGCTAATACATAGAAGCTATTACTTTTGAAGCAAAATAAAAAACCTATGAAAATCCCCTTTATCAAGCATTTGGTTGACTTTGTCGAGAAGAACGATGTGGATTACATCCATGAGACCATTGAGGTTTTAGAATCTCTAGCAGATGTACCGACGTTGAAAGACGAGGAAATGGAAGTCATTGGCGAACTCATCTCTAACCTCTACGGAGCGCTAGAAGTGCAGAAAGAAATCGCACAAGGCACGGCCAAAAAAGATGCTTTAAATGGATTTATGAAGCGTGTTTTGGGATCAATTAACTAGCTTAGTTGGACCAAAAACATTCATCATGATTACCACAACCACCTCCACTGTTCCAGGGAAAGAAATTTCTGAAGTCTTAGGTATTGCTCGCGGCTCCACCGTTCGCGCCAGAAACATTGGTCGAGACATTTTCGCCGGCCTTAAGAACATCGTCGGAGGCGAAATAGAGGAATACACTAAACTCCAGGCCCAAAGCCGTGAACAAGCGATGCTACGCATGTTGCAAGATGCAGAGCGACTAGGCGCTGATGCGGTCATCAACGTTCGCTTTGGCACGTCCATGGTCATGCAGGGCGCTGCAGAAATGCTCGCGTACGGCACAGCTGTAAAACTCAAATAATGCCTGTGGCATTAGCTATCAATATCGCTGTGTGGGCCTTTATCCTTATCGCTTGTGTTGTTTTGGGCATCCAAGCCTACAACAAACGCAGTGAGGAAGATTTCGAAAAGCGGGATAATTAAAAAAGAGGTGTGAGCTGCTGAATGCGGTCGCACATGTACCGAATAACATCGGGGTCGTGAGATATGAAAATCATACTCAGGCCCCGATTCTTTTTAATGCCGTTCAGCAGGTTGAGTACCTGGGCTTGAACGCTCACGTCTAGGGCGCTGACACTTTCATCGCATATCAACACCGTTGGGTCCGCCGCCAAGGCCCTTGCGATGCCGATGCGTTGACGCTGGCCGCCGGAAAAGTCCTTGGGCTTTTTGCTGAGGTCGGAAGGGTGCATGCCGACTTCTTGCAACAGGGCGGATGCTTTTTCCTTGCGCCCCACAGCGGAGAGCTCTGGCGCGTGGTGGGAAAGTACCTGGTCGAGGATGCGACCTATAGTATGGCTGCGGTTTAAGGCGGATGAAGGGTCTTGGAAAATAAATTGGACCCGGCCTTCATTGCCTTCAAAATTTCGAATGGAAAAGGTCGACGGAACGAGGTCAACTACTGCCCGACCAATGCTGCTCTTCCCGCTACCTGAGGGGCCTATGAGGCCTAATGTTTCTCCCGAATTAAGTGTTACGTCTAGGTCTTGAACGACCCATTTTATCGATTTCTTCCAGCCTTTACGCAACGTGTATCCAATATTTAGACCTTCAATATGTAAGGCCTTGGTATCCGTTTTTGGAGCAGCAAGATCGGTCGCTTTTGGGGCGCCGGCGCCGTCAAGAAAATCGGATAAAACCGGCAATGGATAAGGACGGCCACTCTTCGGTGGGCGGCAGGCAAGTAGGCCCTTTGTATAGGGATGCTTGGGCGTATTGAACACTTCTTTTGCCGCGCCTTGCTCTACCGTTTTGCCCTTGTAGAGGACCACGACACGATCGGAGAATTCAGAGACGACTTCAAGATCGTGGGAGATAAACCACAATGCGCAGCCCTTGTCTTTCACCAACGTACTCAGCAGTTCAAGAACGGTGGCTTCCACCGCCTTGTCTAAAGCTGTGGTGGGCTCGTCTGCAATAATGAGTTTGGGTTCCAATAGCATGGCCATGGCAATGACGACACGCTGGCGCTGCCCTCCGCTCATCTCGTGCGGGTATTTCTTAGCACTCAGCTCGGGCTGAGGAATGTTTACCTCTTCCAATGCGCGAAGAACTTTGTCCTGACGCTGCGCTGCACCAAGGTTGGTATGTACTTCCAATACCTCCTCGAGTTGCTTTCCTATGCGCATCGAAGGATGCAAAGCGGTCATTGGATCTTGAAATACCATGGCGATCTCCTTGCCGCGCAAGTGTTGCCAATCGCGTTGAGAAAGTTCAGAAATACTTCGGCCCAGTACCTCAGCGTGGGCGCTAGTTATGGAGGCTTTGGGGCTCAGCAAGCCCATGCTCATCAGGGCGCTGACCGATTTCCCCGAGCCGCTCTCGCCAACGACTGAAACGATCTCCCCCTTCTCGATTTGTAAGTTAAAATCGCTGAGTACCTCGGTTATGCCGAAGGAGATGTTTAAGCCTTGTATGTTGACCAGCGGTGAAGGCATAGAAGCGTTTTAATTGGCTTGCCAGCGTTCGGCTTGTTTGATGAGTTCGCGGCCAATGGACCTGAAATCACTCTCGTAGCGATCGCCTGCTTTCTCTCCTACGCGCATGATGACCATGTCGTAATCCGGCAGGATAATGATCAGCTGGCCGCCAAGGCCTCGGAACGAATAATTACGTGCTTCAACGTCTGGATAGATCCAAAAGCTATGGCCGTAGTACGGGCTCTTGTAGCCTACTTGGGCTTCCGCGATAAAGGCAGAGTCTATCACTGAATTTGAATCAATGTATCCGTGGTTGTTTACGAGCATCCCGAGCTTGGCAAAGTCGCGCACAGCAGCATTCAAACAACAATATCCAAGTTCAAAACCGCCAGCACGATCGAGGTGCCAAGTCGTTGGCACTTCAAAACCCACTTTGGCAAAAAGCTCGCGGTTGGCAAACGAAGAAACGCTCTCTCCGATGGCGCGCGAAAGTGCAATCGTGAGCAGTTGGGTACAGGCACTTTGGTACTCCCATTGGGTACCTGTTTCAAATTTCCCTGGAGGGATGCTCAACGCAGTAGCCACCACATCATTGCTGTAGTAAAGTTTGGCCGTTTTGTTGAATGGATCCTTGTAGTCCTCGTCAAACTGAAGGCCCGCAGTCATCGTGCTGAGATGGCGAAGTGTAGGCGTAGTAACGCCTTCCGGGATTTCATATTCCGGGATGTAATCAGTCACTAGATCGTCCCAAGAACCAATGTAGCCGTCTTGAACAGCAATCTGCGTAAGAAGGGTAATGACCGATTTTGCCGTCGAAAAACTGTTCGATACCACAGCGGTATCGTGCTGGTCCCAGTATTCTTCGTAGACAATCTCGTCGTTCTGAAGCACCAACATTCCTTTGGTGCCTACGCGCTCCAGAGGACCTCTAAGCTCGTCGTCGATGGACAACGAAACGGAATCGGACACCGCTAATTTTTTAGGCAGCATCACCGGGATTTCGCGTTGGTCGAAGTATTCACGGTCGTACAGATGGGCAGATGTGTAGCCTTTGAGATAGGTGTTCTTCACGCCCTTAATCAAGTATTCGTACGGAGATAATTTTACCGCTACAAGGAGTACAACAATTACGGCAACTATTCTTTTTAAGATTTTCATTTAAAGGGATGTCTAGTGGGTATAAATTGGCAGTCAAACTGCTTTTGAAAGTAAAATTTAATCTTGTCTTTGACCTCTTGGGGGTCTACTTCTCGACCCAATTCTACGTGCAATGAAGTGACTTTTTTATCCGAGATGCCACAAGGTACGATATAATCAAAGTGGCTCAGGTCTGCGTTGACGTTCAAGGCGAAGCCGTGCATGGTCGTCCATCGAGATGCTTTGACACCCATAGCACACATTTTTCGTGCAAAGGGAGTGCCTTCGTCCAGCCATACACCTGTCTCGCCGTCGCTGCGACCGGCTTTCAGACCGTAATCTGCGAGTGTAGCAATGATGACTTCTTCAAGGTATCGCAGGTACTTGTGAATGTCCGTAAAGTAATGGTCGAGATCGATGATGGGATAGCCTACGATTTGACCGGGACCATGGTAGGTGATGTCGCCGCCGCGGTTGACGGGAAAGAATTCAAAACCGTCTTTTTCGAGCTGCTCCTGGTCCACGAGAAGGTGTTCCATTTTTCCACTCTTCCCCAAAGTGAAGACTGGAGGATGCTCTACAAACAGAAAATGATCTGTGGTTTCCTGAGCGGTTTCTGGGTGTTTTCTATTGGCCAATTTTAAATCCACCGTCTCCGTAAAGAGCTCCGTCTGAAAGTCCCAGGCTGTGCCATAGGAAACGCGGCCGATATCTTGGAATTGGACCTTTCTCATACTATTTGTTCTATTGCCAACTTACTTGCAACCCTACGGGTGCAATCATTTGCCAATCCCATAACCCGCTAGGACCGCTGTTCGTTCGGTTCATCTGAGGCCAAAGGTAAATTCCGACGCTTGAGGTGAGCCAATACGTGTATTGTGCGCCCACGCCGAAAGCTGTTGTCTGACGGCCAAACATGTCTCCGCTAAGCGTGGTATTCATATTGTTGCCAAAAGTTGCGTGAAGGTCGAGCAACAACGAATGCGGGGTGTTGGATGCGCCGTACACCAAATTCTGAAGTCGTACCGAAGCCTCCATGCTCTGCGACAATGGTGCCCAACGGTATTTGCCGCCGAAGCCGACAGCCCATTTTGCATCGAGGAAAAGCGCTGTGCCTGCCGCTGCATTAAACCCTGCATTGGTCACCCCGCTCACAAATCCATCGAGATTCGCGGTGCCGCTGAAGGTTGCTAAACGAGTGTCTTTTTGCCAATAAGGTTGTGCATAGCTCGCCCCTGCAAAGAAGAGGGTGAGGAAAAGTGCATAAAATCGGCTGCGAGTCATACTGCTAAGCTACTAAAAGGCAATTATCTTTGCGGTCTTAATATTCATCTAGCATCATGGCAAGACTATTATCTGAACAGGAGGTACTTAGACGCGAATCCTTAGGCAAATTAAAAGCCTTGGGGATTGATCCGTACCCGGCCGCCGAATACGTTGTTTCACACAAAGCCAATGAATTGGCCGCCACTTACACTGAGGGCGCTGAAGGCTTTGAAAAGGTGCGCATCGCGGGCCGATTGATGACTAAACGCATCATGGGTAAGGCTTCGTTCGCAGTCTTGGCGGACTCTACAGGCGAGATGCAGATCTACGTGAATCGCGACGAGATCTGTCCTGGTGAGGATAAAACCATGTACAACGACGTTTTCAAAAAGCTCCTAGATATCGGTGATTTCATCGGTGTAGAAGGCCACATGTTCACCACGCAGACAGGGGAAATGAGCTTGCATGTGAAGGAATTGGTCGTGCTTTCAAAGAGCTTGCGCCCGCTTCCTGTTGTGAAGAAAGATGCCGATGGAAACGTATACGATCAACTTACCGACCCGGAAATTCGTTACCGTCAGCGCTACGTTGACCTCGTCGTGAACCCGGGTGTAAAGGAGATTTTCCGCAAGAGAAATAGAATCATGAGCACCATGCGCCGCATTTTTGACGATGCCGGATACATGGAGGTGGAAACGCCAATTTTGCAGCCCATCCCTGGTGGCGCCGCAGCTCGACCATTCATCACGCACCACAATGCGCTTGACGTGCCATTGTACTTGCG
>Ga0255769_10001026_pt1 | contig 33150 bp, 54 predicted proteins | sample 041ome_9_FD_179637 | JGI IMG/M metagenome (GOLD analysis project Ga0255769, IMG submission 179637) | Coastal salt marsh microbial communities from the Groves Creek Marsh, Skidaway Island, Georgia - 041413US metaG (version 2) | ecosystem: Environmental > Aquatic > Marine > Intertidal zone > Salt...
TTATACTATGCACATGAACGTGTATGGTATAAACACATCAAATATGGAGTAAAAGAATAATGGCATTTGATTGGCAAAAACCCACAACACAGATGCTGGGCCGTTGGCAGCCTTGGCACGATGGACATACAGCACTGTTTAAAAAAGCCTTGTTGGAGTCAGGACAAGTATGTATTATGGTACGTGACGTTGGCGGTATTGTAGGTAAAGACGCAGGTGGCGGACGCACTGGCGCACAAACTGATAATCCTTTTGACTTCAGTACTGTGAAGAAAAACATTATATCGGGATTGTTTGATGCAGGCTTTACACACAATGAAGAATACGTTATAATGCAAGTACCTAACATTGTAGATATCAGTTATGGTAGAGGTGTAGGGTACACGTTTACTGAGCATGATCTCGGCGAAGAGATACACAGTATTAGTGCTACACAAATTAGAGAACAACTCAGAGCTGAAGGTAAATTATAAAGGAGAACGCAATGGGAATATCTAAAACCCAAGAAGCACTTGCTAGGATTAAAGAAAAGAATCCGGCTACTCACGACATACTACAAAACTTTTGGACACTTAGTTTCAAAGGCGATATAACGTCACTGGGTATGAATGCACAATTAAATGACAATGCTGTTAACACTGATGACTCAGATGTTAAGTTTGTTATAGAACAAATTCACTTAAACATTTCTAGTCAGTGATCTATGATATACATAGATTGTCGACCAGGATCCCACGGATCTTTCCTAGAATTTGTGTGTAATGTTTTCATGGCAGGTGTTCCTGTCAATAGTAGAAATGTAATTAAAGAACCAGATGTACTTTGGGAGCAAACCTATAATACAAACAAAGAGTTTAGAGCTGACACCTATGCGGTACACCAAGCCTGGCTAAAAGAACATTATGCATTTGCATATGACAGTGTGGGTGTTGATTATATTAAGAATATAAAAGTGATACGAATTACACTCGAGGATGATGACTTGTTGCCATTGCTATGGCAGACTTTAAATACTCCCTCGCAATATGGATGTGCTCCTGCTAACTTAGAGATAAACACGTTTAACAAACTTAATTGTGCTGATCACATGCCTTTGTTGCATAGTTTGCAGAACTACTTCTTAGATGACCACACAATAAGTGCATACAATAGCGTTAAGGCTGAACACTGGCCTGATATTAACTGTCCAGAAGATTTTAAATCTGTTCCTATCGAAATTAAAGCAGAATGCAAAGTGGTATATGGTATAAATTTGTACGGAAGAGCGTTTACCAAGGATAATGCAGATTGTCCAAGATATATTATCAGAGATATGTTTAAGCAAATGTTTAAAGATCCAGCTGAAACTGATTATATTCGAATAGGCAACAATTTTAAATTTGATGAAAGTAACGAGATTAGAAGTTTTCCTTTCTCTGCATTTTACAATAAAGATACTTTTTTCCAACACATAAACCAACTTGCAGAATGGTGTGAGATGCGATTAACACACATTGAAGACCTTGAGCAACTGCATGCTGATTTTTTACAAGCACACCCAGTAGTTAATTTAGTTAATAACTGTGACCTAATAGTGGATCAAATTATAACAAAACAAGATTGTGCATGGCCTAATATAGACGTTATACAGGAATCGTATATATTAGCCAACTTGGAAAGGAAAATTAAAAAGACGTTGCCTTTTAAATTACCTAACAAGATAACAAACACATTGGAACTAGCCATATGAAACAAAAACATTTAAAAGCATACATGAAAACTGCACATGCATTTGCAGAGTGCAGTACAGCACGTAGATTAAATGTAGGCGCTATTGTAGTTAAAGACAACAGAATTATTAGCATTGGTTACAATGGCATGCCTAGCGGTTGGGATAATAATTGTGAAATAGAAATAGAAAATGAACACTTAAAGAAGTATCCTAATCCACACCAACATCATATTATAGAACTTAAGAGTAAGCCTGAAGTTCTTCACGCAGAAACGAATGCGATTGCTAAACTAGCACGTAGTCCTGAATCAGGCGAAGGTGCAACGATGTTTATTACGCACAGTCCCTGTTTAGATTGTGCAAAATTAATTTATCAAAGTGGTATTCGAGAAGTTTACTACGAACAAGAGTATAGAGATACTGGTGGTGTAGATTTTCTCAAGAGTTGCGACGTTCAAGTTCATCACACGCAGTCTCAAAGTTAGACACAAGTTCGTCGTGTACTAACTTAGTAAAGTCTATGCTGTAAAACCAATCTCTGTTATGCTCTAGTACAGACTTCATGTCGTAGTAAATTTGTCCTATCTGAAACGAATCTAATCTTGAAATCCTAGCAATTTCTTCACCTATTGCAGTCATCCTATCAATATCGTTCTCTATACTGTCATAACTTTCATCTATCCATTTGTCAAAACTTTTGAAACCGTAACTCTTAAGATATTCTAAGTTATGGGCGGCGCCAACAAGCAAAAACGGATTTAGTGTTACAATAGGTTTAAATATTTTTTCGGTTAGGTGTTTCTTTCTGCCCCAATAGCAAGTCTCTGTTACTACGTATAGGAATGTTTCCATACATTCATCAATACAACTGATATTAAAACTTTGATTAGGTATGTTACCCTGTATGTCTATTCGTAACTCGTCATCTAACTTCCTCAAATTAGATATTGCTTCTAGTTTAAGACCTTGCGGTATATATGGACTAGCCCATATTTCTTTGTTGAAATCGTCGCCCATTGGACATTTAGAACTATAACTAATTAACCCTTTATCTAATACATCGTGTTTGAAGAGTTCATTTACTAGAAGAGATCTATATACTCTATGATTACTGGTAAGCCTATTAAACGTGATATATTTGTGTTTAATTATTCTAGATCCTACTGGTTTAATTTGATGCCAGTATAAGCCTCCTCTAAACCAGTCACTTGCGGCTAGTGCATGGTGAAAGTAATAGCAGTCTATCATCCTAAAGCGTTTAAGAAAATCGTCTTTGGGATCACTATCCAATTCTGTATTAAGGAATATAGTCCAGTTAAGATTGTCACTTTTTGACTTTTGTTGTATTTCCCAGAATGTATCTGCGTTAAATAACTTAATAAGAGGTTCCTGGTCATAACAAAAAATGGAACAGTTAACATTACCTAGTTCTACAAATCTAGATTCTATATTTTCTAAACCAGTTGCACCAAATGGCATAAAATAATCTATACGTGGGTTATTAAAACGTTGCAATGCAAGTTGCCATATGTTATCATAGTGGTTATTAAGGTTATACATGTACGACGTATTTTATTTTGGGCCTAAACCCTGTTTGTTTCCGCATGAGAAGTTTGCTGAATCAATTGAAGTTGCTGATAGTTTAAGTAGAACATCCTGTTACTGGTATATTTATGGTGGTAACGATTACAGCAAATTTAATTTTTATTGGCAACCCAACATCTGGGAAAGAAATTATACCCATGTCTTTGGAGACCAGTGGCGAGAGTACGGCTATACCTTTTTCGTAAAAACGGGCAATGCAAAAGCAGATATCTACTTTAATAAAGACCAACGTTGTGAGCGCCTCCCTCACCCACACCTGTTTACATGTAATGGTAGCATAGATCCTGAAACGGTAGATACAACTTGGCATGACAATGCACTAGAGCCAGATTTTACATATCATTTTCCTAGCCAACATCAACGTGCAAGTGGGGTAACTTACGGTACAGGACCAAACAAATTTACAAGCGATTTTGTTGTTACAGCACTGCCTGACAAGACTAATTGGACCGTACCCAAAGACATTGAGGATGTGGATTATACCTGGCACCCTGATCCAACACAACCACCTTTCATATATGAGTTCGCTACTGAGTATCAGAAGACCAGTGGTTTATTGTATACAGTACCTGGTGCTACAGATAAGAAATATACTAGTATGCATCGTAAGGTTAAACGTAGAACCGACACTGAAGTGTATCTCATAGACTTTATGACTGATAGTACTACTGCAAAGTTAGATGCACTAAAAAACAGAGGTTTGGACGTTAAAAAAACACGTTTTGTGGGCTCATACCTAGACATAATTAAGCGAATTTGCACCTCGGCTACTACAGAATATGTCTGGGTAGTAACTACACTCTGTGATTACAGTAATTTCGATTTTAATTGGTATCCAGAGACTTGGCAAAGCACTATGTTACACGTATTTGCCAGTAATGAGCAAAAGTTTGGAGATACCTTCCTGGTTCATGTAGAGTCTTTCAGAGCCCAAGCAGAGCGTATTAAGTTATTAGACTGGTATGATACTGTAAACTACGTTGAAGACGTTGTCGTGCCCAGAGACCCTATGCCTACAGTTATATATGAGCAGGATACCCTAGTAGACACAGTAAATTTGTACAAATTTAAGAGTCCATATGTGTTATTTGCTCCATATGAGTGCTCTATAGCCCATACACCCAAACTGTGGGCCGTCAAGGACCGTGATGTGCATACGTTTACACCAAGTAACTCAGTTGCACAGGTCCCTAGAGAGATACATCAGACTATATGTGAGCAAATATACGACTACCCCTATATAAGCAAACATAAGACAATACCTGAGCAACGACTAGATACTATCTTTATCAGTAATGGGGAGCCCGAAGCAGACAAGTGGTTTAAACGCACACAGGAGCTCACAGCAGGTAGCAATCGTTGTGTACATATACAAGGTGTCCAGGGCAGAACTAATGCTTATAAAGAAGCCGCACGTCAGTCTAAAACACCCTGGTTCTTTACAGTATTTGGTAAGTTAGAACTACTGCCTGAGTTCCCGTTAGATTGGCAACCAGACTACTTGCAGAAACCCAAGCACTATATCTTCTATAGTGAAAATCCTGTTAACGGATTATGTTATGGACACATGGGTGTTATTGCTTATAACCGAGAACTGGTACTAGCGAATCCAGGTAAAGGTTTGGACTTTACACTTAGCCAAGCACATGAAGTTGTTCCTGTAGTAGGCAGTATTGCACACTTTAACGACAGTCCTACAATGGCTTGGCGTACAGCATTTAGAGAAGTAGTCAAGTTAAAACAATTTGTGGAACAATCTAAAGATGTTGAAGCAGAGTACAGACTAAAAACTTGGCTTACACGAGCAGATGGATTAAATGCAGAATATGTATTAAGTGGTGCTAACGAAGGTGCTAAATTTTATGACGAGGTTGCAGGAGATCCTAAACAGTTACAACTAAGTTATGAGTGGACCTGGTTAGACTCAAAATTTAAAACATTAAACTCTGTTTAACAGTCTTAGCAACATACTCAACTTCTGCGTCTGTAAGTTCTGCATACATAGGCAAACTTAAAACTTTATTTCCTAACCAAAACGTATCAAAATTTTGTAGGTCCCAGACATGAGTAAGTGGTTTGGGATAGTGTATTTTAGTTTCTATACCTGCCTTGTCTAAATGATCTCTTACTAATTCTCTTTTATTAACTCTTAAAACAAACTTGTGCCAATTTTGTTCTTCCATGCCAACAGCAGGCATAATAACATTCTCTTCACCTATAACATCTATGTAATGCTCTGCTATTTGTTGTCTACGCAGTTGCCATTCATCGTAGTGGTTAAGTTTTACAATTAAACCTGCGGCATCAGCTTCACTTAACTTGGTATTGGTTCCTGCTTTACTGTATCCCAACTTGTTGTTGTCACGCAAACTTAATAGAATGTCTTTGAACACATCATCGTCAGTCAACACCATACCACCACTACCGTAGTTGGGTAACGTCTTGGTAGGGTCAAAACTAAAAACACTGAAGTGTCCAAACGCACCGCTTGCTCTTCCCTGACTACGTGATCCAAAACTTTGTGCGGCATCTTCTATTATTGTAAAGTTTTCAATGTCACACCAGTTAAGAACCGTAAGTAATTCAGCGTAGTCTACACAATTACCAAATAGTTGTACAATGTTTATTATAACATTATGTTCTGGGTCACCTAGAAGTCTAAGATTCTCCAAACTTTTTGCATCCATTAAACCGTTTACTGTGTTGGTTTTACACCAGTGGATTACTCCTTGATCACCATAGGTATTATAGAATGCATTAAGTGTGGCAACAAAACTATATGGTGTTAATACTGTAGTTAGATCCTTAACACTAGATATCTTAATTATTTTATAGCATAACTCTAATGCCTGTGTGCCTGAGTTAACTGCTACAGCATGTTTACGTCCCACACGGTATGCTATTATTTCTTCCAGCATTTTTGTATAAGGTCCATCCAACATACGCCCTGAACTATAGACTTGATCTATAGCGGCCAGTAACTCGTCTTTTATAGACTTATACTGTCTTTGTAAACAGTTGAATGTTATTTTTGAGCCACGCATGGTATGCTACCAGTCCTGTGGTTAGTGGAGTTCGTCTAACGTTTTCAAAATACATATTAATTTTGTTATTGTTTAGTCTGCCACGACGTGGAAAACTATGGTCACGCTCATTAACTAAAATCTGAGATCCTGGTACAATCTTCTTAATTATTTTTGCACAGTCTAGTAATGTACGTGGGTCGTACTCACATGCAGTTAAGTTATAAGTTTGGTTAATACCGCTGGTGTAAGGTGCATTAAGCACAATAGGTATCTGTTTGCCTATATCTTCCACGTATGTAAAGTCTAGTATTTCGTTTGGGCCGTTAACATGTATAACATCACCACGCATTGCGTTTAGAAGCATCTTACTTACAACTCTGTCCTCAACATCAAGTGGTCCGTATACTGCACTTGGTCTGATAATAGTGTACTGCAATCCGTGTCTTCTGTTGTAGTCTTTAACAAGTTGCTCTCCCATATACTTCATAATAGCATATTGTCCTTTGGGATTACACACGGCATCTTCGTTAACTTTGTCGTCAAAGTCTCCGTAAACCATGCTACTACTAAAATACATAAAATGTTTTACTTGATATTTTACAGCCAGTTCTAACATGTTTACCAGTGCATCACACATGACGCCTGTGGCTTTGAGTGGATTAGCGTTAACTACTTTTTGTCTTGGGAAACTTGCTAGGTGAATTACAGAGTGCGGAGTATGTTTTTTAAACATAGCCTCCATCTTTTTAAAGTTCATAATGTCTATGTTATGAACTTTGTAACAGCCTTCAGCTTCCAGCCTAGTGGCTTTTCTAAAACTGTGCAGTGTGCTAAGTTGAGTCTGATCAAGTACTCCGTAGTCTTCCTGATTGTCTATAACAATAGGTTTCCACTTTAAACTCTCAACTAAATTTTGGCTAATTCGGCTGCCTATAAAACCATTGCCGCCTACTACTAATACTGGAAGGTCTACATATCTAGTCATTGTGTTTTATAAGTTCGTAAAAAAATGCTTCTTCTTTTGAAAGTGGTGCAGTTATTTTTACACCTATGTCCATCTTTCCTAAGTAATCTATCTTTAGTTTAACTGGTTTGTTAAAATGTAATTTGTATAATTTACCATTGTAACTATAGTCTAACCAACGTACAAATTCCCAACCTGCATATCGTTCTATATCTTCTTCATTAGGCAACCAAGCCATTTTGAATTGATGTATTACATACATTACACTGCCATTGGCGCACTAATAGGCGGATGACTTTGGTAATTAATTAAGTTGATATGTTCCATTTTAATATCAAAGATATCTTTACTGTCGCATTCTATTTTAAGTGTAGGTCCTGGTAACGGTTTCCTGCCCATTTGCTCTACTACCTGGTCAACATGGTCATTGTAAATGTGGGCATCACCTATTGTATGTACAAAGTCGCCTACCTTTAGATCACAAGCATGAGCAATCATGTGCGTTAGTAGACTGTAACTGGCAATGTTAAATGGTACACCTAAAAACATATCTGCTGAACGCTGATACATCTGACAACTTAGTTCACCGTTGTTAACGTAAAACTGACTCATTACGTGGCAAGGAGGTAGCGCCATGTCATCTAACTCACCTGGATTCCATGCTGTTAGTATATGTCGTCTACTAGTTGGATCTCGTTTAATGTCACTAATAAGTTTTGTAACTTGATCAACTGAGTTGTTAAATTGAGTGTACTCAATACCTTTAAACTTTTTCTTTTCTAAAGTAACTGGTGTGCGCCAGTCTCTCCACTGTACGCCGTAGACTCTACCCAAGTCACCATCGTATTTTGCTTTGGGTTGCCAGTAGTCCGCTTCTGCGTTAGCAGTCCAGATAGTTTTCTTATCTGTGTCACGTGTACCGTGTAAGATCTCTGCTAGTCTACGTTCGTCACCTGAGCCTTCTAAAAACCATATCAGCTCACTAACCACTGCTCGCCAAGCAAGACGTTTAGTAGTTACAGCAGGAAATTCTTTGCGTAGATCAAAACGCATTTGCAGTCCAAATATAGACTTAGTGCCTACACCTGTTCTGTCTTCACGATCTTCGCCGTTAATTAATATGTGATTGAGATGTCTTAGGTATTCGACCATGGAATGTGTACCTCAAAACTACATTGGTTGCCTTCTTTACTAGGAACAACTGTTCTACACCTTAGTCCTTCAAAGAAAGTTCGTGTATCTAATTTAACGTCTGTTCGGTATGCAGACTTAAACCGTGTAACGTAAAACTCTTTAATGTATGGCTTGGCCTGCTCTAGTAAACCTGGACCACCTATTACAAAGATATCTTGAGGCATTGTTTCGTCAAACTTCTGTAGACGCTCTAACCAGTTTTCAGTCCAAACATCAGCACCTACTGCTCTGTAGTAACGATTCGTACAGACTACAATGTTGCGTCTGTGAGGTAAAGGCTTAGGAAAGTCTTTACTTTCCCAAGTCTTCCTTCCCATTACTACTGCATGGTTGGTTGTGTTAGTCTGGAACCAGCGGAAGTCTTCAGTACAAGGAGGCCACGGCAACTTGTTATTAAATCCCATACCACCAAAAGCGTCGATAGCGAAAATTGCTTTTATCATAAATCTTTCAATATCTTGTCTGTATTGGGTTGTATTTGTGCTTTTAACTTGTCTATGTCAACATAAAACTCTACGTTACTGATAAGACTGCTCATCTTATCCATACGTTCGTTTAGAGCTTGTTCTATGTCGTTATAGCTCATGCCTTGACCAGTAAGTTCTGCCATTGTTAATTCTACAATTGTACCATCATTTAAAACAATGTCTACTTTTTGTAAAACTTCTACAGGAACTTCTTTTTTGTCAATCTCTTCAAGTATGTCTTCCCAATTACGTTTGTTATCAGGACTTAACTTTACGACTCGTTGTTTTCTTTGTGGTTGTTTTTTTCTTGGCATTGGTCAAAGGATCTAGTTTGGATGCTTCTTTCGTTAATCTCTCTGCCTCTGCCAACATGGCTTTGGCTTCTACTTGCATACGAGTTGCTTGGTCTCTATAACCTTTGGCAATGTCTACATCTGTTAACGCACCGTCTTGTGGAGCTTGTACTTGTGCAGGTGCTGATCTTGTATTAGCAGGCTCACCAACTTCTCTTGGCTCTGCCTTCTTAGGATCTCTTACACCTCTCTGTGAATCTAAGTCTGCCAGTTCTTTAATTGCTTCTTCACCGGCTTCCATCTTTTTCATGATGTCATTAAGTTCGTCTAGTCTAACCTGACTACCCTGTTGTGGAGTAATAATAACTTGGTTAGTAGGAACTTTTTTAATCATACCTTCGTCATGCAACGCACTTAATGCATTACGACCATCAGCCATTGTTGTCCTAAATAGTGCATCGCTGAACTCTTTAGCCTGTTGACCCACTGGACTTTCTAAACACTTCATGACTTCATCATGAATCATCATTGGTAGTTTGCTACTATACGCAACTAGTGCCATGTGGTCTTCACCTGGTACTGTTCTATATAATACAACTACTTTTTCGTTGTTATGTCTACCGACATGTTTAATCATTGATTATCTCCTTAGTCTGGCTGTCCGCCTTCTGAATCTACTGGTCCTTGATCAGTAGAAGGTGCCGCTTGCGTGGTTTGTGCTACAAACATTTTAAGTTTACTGTAGACCGCACCTACGGTTGCCATTTCGTCCGCTTTAATTGCACCACGTTGTGTACATACGTCAATAATTTGCATCATAATTTGCAAATCACTTAACTGTAGTCCTTCTTGAGTCTCAGTAGGAGCAGGTTGTGCAGTTGTCTCTTCTGTTGTCTCTTCTGTTGCCGCTGGTTCTGTTACTTCTTTGTCTTTCTTTGCCATTGATACGATCTCCATTAATTAATGTAATGTTATTTAAAACAGTATTATACTACGGAAAAATTTTTAAATCAAGGTAGGTGGACGATTTATCTGATTAACTACTAGTCCAAACATACTCGCTTCGTTCTCATTCTCAAAACCTATTTCTACATGCTCTTGATTATTCACGCTAACAGCAGATATAGAATAACGATGTTCTAAATTAGTGTAGATCCAGTCGTCAATATCTCGCAAGTCACACCAAAGACTTTCAAGCGTGACACGTGTAAAATGCGGTGGGCAGAAATCTAAACGTCGGATTTCCAGTGCATTAAGAGGATTAATAATACCGTGTTTTAACATATAAAAGAGGGGGGACACGAAGTCCCCCCAGGTTGGCTACTACAAGTCACCTTTTGTACTCTTCGTACTGGCAAGTGATGCCGAATGGTGCCTCAGTTTTATTGTTACCGTGAATAACAAATATTACGTCACAGTAGTTGGGATCGCCCCATGAACCATATGGGTAACCGTCTGTAAACACAATTAACTTCTTAGGCATAACATCTCGATCCTTGAGAAAGTTGTATATACAGTCAAAGTCTGTGCCACCACCACCTGTAAATTCATAGTCGTCTATGTCATGAATGTTGTCAGGAGTGAACGTCTGAAAGTTATAAACCTGTGTATCAAAAGTACCAACGTGAAGTTCAAAGTCTTCGAACGATTGCATGATGCCTTTAACTTCTGCATGTATGTCGTGTAACATAGCATCTGACATAGAGCCTGAACAGTCGTTCATAACCACAACATCAATCTTCTGACCAGGGATCATGCCAGGCAATACAGCATCAATATGAGCACCACGTTTATTAGGACGAGTAAAACTGTAATCGTTCTTAAAACAAGCCTCAATTTCCTGAGCTATAAGTTGACGCCAGTTAAGTTTTGGATCAGTCATATTACTGAGCAATCTTTTAACACCACCTGGCAAGTTACCAGCACCACTTGTCTGTGCCGCAGTTAACATAGCCTCCTTGATCTCTTGTTTGATTTGTTCACGTTCAGCATCGCTCAGTACAGGTTTCTTACCTTGTTTACCATCTTGGTCGCCATTACCATCGCCATCACCTGCCCCCTGACCTTCTCCGTTAAGGTGTTCGTCCAATAACTGTTCAGCCAGTTGCTCTAGTGTAACCTTATCTACTTCATCGTAAAGTATATCATATACTTCTTCCCAACTCATACCACGATATTTTGGATCCCACAAACAAGGCTTAATTATGTCACCAATGTTGTATTGTACCAAGTCATCATTTACAACATAATCTTGTGCGCAGTTAGATAATACAGGATCTCGATCACCACGACGACCTAAATGGTCATAGATACAATGTAAAACTTCGTGTGCAAATAAAAATTGTAATTGAGGAACAGTATGCTTTACAATAAAACGTGAGTTGTAATACATACGTCTACCGTCAACTGCCGCTGTAGGACACCATTCGTCTGCATTAACAAGAGTAAGTCTTGTAGCAATGTTGCCAAAGAATGAATGCTTTAGTAATAGTCCTACACGAGCAGTAATCAGTAGCTCAATAGCCTCCTCGTCAACGGCAGGATCAGTAGGGCCAAGTATTTCAGCCTGTCCTAGATCCTTTTCTGTTGGAGCGGGGGAAGCCATTATTTTGCCTCCGTTGTTTTGATAACATACTTGCCGTATTTCTTATGGAACTCGTCAAAGCTCTTAAGTTTACTTGGGAGGAAAGGCAACTCATATGTTGTAAGAGCAGTTCTAGCACCCATTACAACCAACTCAGTTGTAAAGTTTTCCATCATAAACTTAAAGAAGTTATCTGACAGTTTATACCAGTCATCTAGTGCCTTCTTGTCTTCACCTACCTTACGGTAAATGTCTTGTAGTTCGTAACACATTGCAATTGTTAGCGAATACATAGCACTGATTTCTTTAGTCTCCAGTGTTTTTACCTTACCGTTTAGTATTTCTTCAGGTTTAGGTAATTGTCCTGAAATTTTTCTATGTGCATTAAACTTAAGTGCAATGCCTTCGCCCACACAACCTGCAATCAAGTCCATTAAAGTTTCTTCGTCGTTGTCACCGTTTAAGATGTCGCTAACGAAACTCCATGTACGAGGTGTTGCAAATGCTCTACTAGCATTTTTAGGATCGAAGTCAAACAAGTCTTGTTTGGCAAAACCAATGTAACCAACCACATCCTCGTGTAAACGATTCTTGACAGCATATTGCTCCCAGGTCTCGTAGTCTGGTCGAACTTCTAAGTGGATAAATCTGTTAGCAAGCGGACTAGGCATCTTGTATGTAACACCTCGGTCACCTTCTCGGTTACCTGCCGCAATAATGTAAACGTTGTCAGGTACCTTGTAGTGTTTGCCAACACGTCTGTTAAGTACCAGCTGGTATGCACTAGCCTGTGTGGCAGTTGGTGCAGAGTTAATCTCATCCAAAAACAAAAAGCCTATGTCATACTGACTGGCTTCTTCCTCGCTAGGAAGCTCATCAGGATCAGCCCATCTCATTTTGTTGTCTTCCTTAGAATAGTAAGGAATACCTTTGATGTCAGTTGGGTCATTCTGTGCAAGTCGTAAGTCCCATACCTTGCCGTTCAAGTCTTGAGCAAGTTGGAATACGATCTCTGATTTACCAATACCTGGAGGACCCCAAAGCATAATTGGGTGTTTCTGATCACTACCAAGACAAGCCTTAATTGCTTTCTTTACGCCTTGTAGTGTACTAGTTCTAGTTAATGTTGTTTCTGTAGTAGCCATCTACATCTCCTTTGTTAATATATCTAAAGTGTAACGCCACTCTCTTCGTTTGTCAAACTATAAAACCTTGTTTCAGATTCTTCTATTGACGATTCAAACTCATTTACTTCTGCTTCAAGTCTATTCTTATATCTGTGTATACGTTCACGTACCGCCAACATGTCTGCCGAGCTCATATTATTATGTAAGTCATAATCGAGCTCACCTAAAAAATCTATCATTTCCAATATTTCGTTCATTATACTTCCTTAAGCTCAGAATCAACGGTAAGGTTACGAATCTGTTTTTCTTCTAACCCCTCGTTTAACCGTTCAATCATAAATTCACATTCGGACTCTGTATTGGGAAACGGCTCAGCAATTCTTTTGCCATCTTCTAATACGAACCATCGTTTCTTAGGTGCCATCGCATAATTAGCCATAATCTTTTCCTTAGTAAGTTAGTTGTGAATCAAAGTGTGTTTCTAGTCTAGAAATCTCACGTCTGAGTTGGTCAAGATTGCTATCCAGTTTGTTTACCAGTGCAACTTCGTCCTTCATTGTCGACATCTTGCCAACAATGTCATACTTGATAGATTCCAAAAGCAATACTACATCTGCGTCTCTCATTATGCGTACCTCGGATTATTAGTCTTCAAACAAATTTTTCCTGCCTCAAGTCTACGGTTCTCTTCTGGAGTATTCAAAGCCTTCATCATGCTAAGTGCCTTGACCATATTTTTGATTGCTGACTTAGGCTGATTGCCTACAATGCTCCACGCTTCTTGAACAGTCATTAAGCCACCGCCCTTTCTGCAAAAAGTTCATCAAAGCCACATGGTGCGACAATAAAAATTCTGCCATATTGGTTAACAACGATGTCACCTACTGACAAACTGTAAGCACCTCTTGGCATACCACCTGTGTTACCTACGTGGAAAACATCTTCTAAGTTTTTAGCCTGGATGTCACCTACGTATTTGTACTCACCACCAGTGTATGCGTTCTTAGCATCAGTTTGGTTGTAGATTGTGCTGTCCTCATCATAGAAACCAACATCACGTCTAAGATCGCTTTCAAATGGTACTTGGTAAATTTGGTATGTGTTCATGCTCTTTTCCCTCTTTTTTGTTAACGTATGTGTATATTATAGGATCACTCCGACCATATGTCTACCAAAATGTTAAGAAAAAAGTTGTTATTAATCAACAACTTAAGAAAAAGATAGGATTTTCTCGTTATCTCGCTCCCATTTTCGCCCTATTCTCTGGACTAATTCCACTGAAATACCAAAATCTTCAGCGATTTTATCCACGGGAACCTCAGCACAATACATATCGAGAACGTCTGCTTCTAACTCACTAAAATAACTGGACATGCTGTCTCCTAAATTAATCAAAAAGGTTGCCACGAGCGGCATAGTAATTGTAGTCTTTAGAGTTGCCATCAAACCAAGCGAAAGGATGATAACCAATTTTATCCATAACCTTACGGTTCATCCAAGTCATATGACATCCGCCATACTCCTTAGCCTGCCTGTCAGTTACTTTATAAATCTTATCGTCCACTTTAAACTTCATCATAATGGTCTCCTAAAATTAAGGGTTGGGTCTTTTGGCTTCGTACCCAGGAAGTACTGGTTTCATAGTGGTTGTGTTTCGTCTTTCCAATATATTGGAAAGTATTCGGTGTATCTGCTTACCATAGTCTGTAAACAAGATACCCTGGTTCCAAACGTAATGTTCTACATCCATTTCGTTTTGGAAATTCTCACCTTCAACGATCCAACGATATGCTGTTGGCTCATCACCTGCACCGTTGTCGATCATTCGATCAATATAGTCTTGAAAGTTTGCAATACATCTAGCCTCTTCCAATTTTTCTTGGCTACATTTAAACTCATACTGCTCAGTACAAAGATTCCATATTATTTGTTTACGCTTAGGATCTGCTGTATAGAACGGATCGTCCTTAGCAGGGCGGAAACCATAAGCATCTTTATGGAAGTCTGAGTAAAGTTCGTCGCTGTATGTGTACATATCAAATCCCTCAATTTGTTGTGTCAGTATCGTTATTATAGGATCACTCGGATCATACGTCAACTGTTTTTATAAAAAAAGAAATGTAATAAAATCAAGCACTTAGGCGAAGTGCTTTAAGATAATTTTGTAAATTATTGTTATTTAGGGTAAGCATTAGGGTATCTTCCTCAGCAAATACCTCTATACTTTTGTATGAGCTTATATAGAAGGGATACTTGAATAGTCTATCTAGCTCAAGCATGATGGCTGGCGTAATCCACTCATCAAACTTGTGAGTGAACTGTTGGAACTTAAGTTTCTTTAAGGCCCTGTATGCCAGTACCGATAAACGCATACTAGATTTATTAAGAGGATTTACCCATACGTGTATAGGTTTAATTCCTACTTCCTGCTGTAGGTATTCTTCTATTTGCAGTTTAAGGGAAGACTTGCTCACCAGCTTTGAGTAGCACAACACTGAAATCTGTTGTGTTGAACAATTTGTTTAGTTTCTTTGCTAGGTTAATAGCATGTCCTGGATTTGAGAAACTAGTCTTCTTGTACTTTGGTCCAGGGTAACTGACCAACATGTTAGCACTCTTAAGGTTAATAGGTTGGTCGGTATAGTAAACAGCCCATATCCCTTCTGAGGCTATAATCTGTTCACTTTTATAATTTTGTTTATTGACGTACTCAAGTATAACGTCTGGTTTTGGTCTACTCATAATAGTATTTATGTCTATTATATACGTATATTACCAACTACCGCCATCTACATTGGCTCTAATGAGCTCTTCCGTAGGTTTTTGCTCTTGAAGGCGTTCTAGTTCTGCTATCCTACTAAGCAAATCATATATTTCTGAATGTAGTCCTTGTGCTTCTTGTTTACTTAGTATTACTTGCTTATTTGGACCGCTATTCATAACATGTATTTTGTTATTCAATTGTTTTATATAGTGAGTACTCATGATAAATAATTGTATACCTTCCTAACGTCACAACTACTTATATGACAAAAAAACTAAAGATAAGTTTTATTAACTGTGTGCTTGACACCACGATTTTCCAAGCCACAATAGCAAGTAAAGTGCCTACGGCGAGAGGTAGGAACTCAGCATGGTTTTTAAATGCAAGTTTATTGCACTTTAAAACTTATTATGAACTATATAGTCCTGAGTTTTCAGACAATGTTGAGTGGCACCAAGTGCTACCTACGGAAAATTATGTAGAAACTTATGTTGATCAGATTGTGGAAAATCAATCGGACTGGTTATTTGTGGGTATGTACATTTGGACACAGCCAGGTTTAGCAAAAATTGTTAAGGAAGTAAAGAAGAAACTTCCTAATCTTAAAGTAATGGTTGGTGGCCCTGAGGTAGAGCATAAAGATTATGCTTGGCTTAATGAAAGAGACTGGATCACTTACGCATGCTATGGTGACGGCTACAATTTTGTAAAGTACATTTTAGATTGCCATTTTACAAATAAAAAACCTAGTATTGATGAAACAGAAAATGCTCTTTGGATTGAGGACGGTGCTATTGTAAAGGCTCCTCACAAAATCTTTAAGGATAAAAAGTTTTATAGTATTGCCCTATGGTGGCACAATAGAAAAATTGTTAGAGAGTGGTTTAATTGGGCGAAAGACCAAGGTCTAACCATAATTGTAAACTATGAGGCCAGTAGAGGGTGTCCCTACCATTGTTCCTTCTGTGACTGGACAAGTGGCTTACACAATAAGGTTACTTTTTGGGGTTTGTTTCCTATCTTTAAGGACTTGGCGTTCTTTGGACAAGAGGACATTAGATATCTTAAATTGTGTGATGCCAACTTTGGACAAGTACCACGTGACATGGACATGACAAAGTTTTGGGGAATGGTAAGGAAAAAATATCCTAAAGTAATTTGCCCCTGGGAGATTACCTGGAGTAAGTTACAAAAAGAAAGAGTGTATGAAATATTTGACTACATGCTCGAGCATAAGTTTGATGGTGATCCTGAGAACGCAAACCTGATTACCTGGACATTAAGTTTCCAGGACGTTGACAAGTCTGTGTTGGATGCTATTGATAGACCTGAGATTCCCTGGGAAAAACACAAAGAGTACATACACAACATACAGGCAAAATACCCCGACTTACAATTAGTAACAGAACTTATTAGTGGTATGCCTAACCAAACACCACAAAGTATGTTAGATACTCAATACGAAGTATTAACATGCAATGTACGTACACGTTGGTATCTCTGGATGTATTTGCCTAATAGTCCAGTAGGTAACAAGGAGTATAGAGAAAAAATAGGTGTTAAAGTGTTAAACCTTAAAGTTCCTTCCGACACATTAACACGCCCACCAACACAAGATGATTTGGAAGACTTTCCTATTTGTATTAGTTACATCAAAGGAATGCAGACAGCAATAGACAACTTTAAAGTTGCTGTATGGTTAAAACAATTCTATTCCGGATACCACAGCAGTATGTTAACTGACTTCTTAGATCTAGCATTGGCATGGTTTCAGACGCCTGGTGCAAGTGAAGTCTGGCAAGTAGTTGCAAAAAAATGTGAGGATCTTATTCAAGGAAAGACAAGAGACGCATTTTTCTACACCAGTGTTTATACTGTAGACATGTGGAGTTTTATGGCAAAGACTATGGTTATGTCACTAGAACTTATGCCAGAAGAAAGTATCTATACTGGTGCTACTTACGAACAAAAGAGAGATAAATTATTAGAACTTATCTTGCAACCTGTAACTATTCCTGATTACGAAGTTGAAGAAAACTCAGAGTACAGCATACTTAACGAAGTTTAAACATTCCCTAGTGCTGATTTAAGTGGTCCTTCGAACTCGTTACGCTCAAGCATAATGATTTTAGGACAAAAGTGTAACTTAGTCTTTTTACGTTCCTTAATAAGATAGTAGCCTGCGCAATAAAAACTACGTGACTTTTCTTCTTTTGTAAACACAGGAACCCCTAATTTTACATGCCATAGTTGATTATAGGGTTTGTTTTTGCCCGTAGAATATCCATATACTTCGTGTTCATCGACGTTGTTATTAGTAGACTCGTATGTCTCAAAACTAATATTGTATTTGTCTTTTAGCAACTTAACAGTTGCAAATCTCTCTTCTTCGTTGTCGTGCATGTATGTTAACCCTCTGTCACTTGATTTGACAGATCCTACTTTATTTCCATCGTTACTTGTCACTAACCAAAACTTGTTTTTAACAATCGGTATCGCTTTCAACATTATTTACATCCTTGTGTTAATTTATTCATTATACTTGAATTTTTTTATAAAATCAACTATTATATGTTTATGAGTTATTCAAATTTATCAGGTACATTAGTTTTTAGTGCAAACTTAGGAGACTGTGAAGATCCTGAAATATATGCGGCCCAACCGTTATGGGAGTTTCAAAATAGTGATCTAGGAAAGTGGGTTATAGAGAACGCTGAAGATCAACCTACTTATTATATTAGAGTAAACGAATGGGGATATAAAGTGGAAGTGGTGGCGAACTTGTCAGAAAAGGATAAACTTTTCTACGAGCTTAAATACGCCAAATAAAAAGCCGCTTATCCTGCGGCTTTGTTATTTCTTTTTCTTAAATCTGCTGTGAACTTTGCAACTTTTAGTTTTACTTGTTCGGGTAGTGATTCTTTGTAGAGATTATCTAAAAACTCGATAGTCTTATCTCTGTTCTCTCTTAGTGCGGCGTTTTCTTTATAAATCGAATATTCGATAAAAGAGTTCATAGTATTATTTTAATCCTCCAAGTTAGTTTTAATTGAACGTATATACTCTGTCATAACATGATCGTAAATGCCATCAAAAGGTTGTCCTTTTTGTAATGCTCGTCTACGTCCACGTAATTGATCTTTAAATCTTTGCCACATGCTAGTGTGTCTAATGTAACCATAACAGTTGAAATAGCACAGTTCTCCGTGATGCTTGTAAAGCATTAATGCTGGTGGAACTTTAGGTACTAAGTCATTGTTGTTAACGCAACGCACATGCGGCATACTTTTTACAAATTTTAACCACTTTCTATTACCTACTCTAGGTGATCCAAACGTATATAATTTTTTAAACACACACTTGGTGTCTACAAGTCCAGTGTACAATCTACCCGCCGCTATAGTTGCCATAGCCGCTCCCAGTGAGTGCCCACATACATATAAGTTGTGACTTATTCTTCTTCTAGCGAGATCTGCTACTATCGAACCCCATAACTTATCTACTTCACCTTGGAAGCCTTGGTGTACTCTGCCACCTATTGGTTCTGGATCTCTTAATGCGTTTAAGTCAGCAAAAATGTCTGACTTCTCTTTTGGTTCTGTTCCCCTAAACGCTAATACGCTTCGCTCTTCACCATCTAATAGATATGCCTGTGCTCCGTTGACATCATAATACTTGGTAACTTTAAGTCCAAGTTCTTTAAATTTAGATTTAGATTCTTTTGGTTCGAGGTAAGCGAGTTGTGCGCACTTTGCGAAAAAGTATATTTCGTTTGCGTCCATTGAAAAAGCCCTTTATTCTTTGTATAAACATATTTATTCATACAATTAATAAAGAGCTTGTTATAATAAAAAAATTATTTTAAGTTTAATATGTAAGTAATTGCTTGGTTTGCTTGCTGTTCGTCAACAGCATTTGGTGGCATAGGAATCTGACCCCATACACCCATACTGCCTTTCTGAATCTTTTCAACCAAATACTCTCTGTCTGCTTCTGTGTACTTTGCGGCTATGTCCTTAAACGCAGGGCCTACCATTTTAACATTTACATTATGGCATGATACACAGTAGTTGTTCTTAATTACCAGTTCACCTGCTGGCTTTACATTAGCACCCGAACCTGGTGCGGCTGTGCCTGTAACCCCTGCTTTAGATAAAATAGGAATCATTACCAGTCCTAACAGTGCTAGACATGCTACGAAATATGTTGCTCGTTTCATAAAACTCTCCTTTTTAATTATCTTGGTGCTTGTCGGGTTATAAAGTATTCTGCGCATTTTGTTGGTTGGAAAAATATTTTAACTGTTGCCTTAACAGTATTTACATCAAACTGTTTGCAACTAAAAACGTCAAGGTATAAATCACCAGTTTCGTCTATGAAATGCGCTGTAATAGAACTCTGCGTAATAATTTGTACGGCTGTAACTCCGGCATCTGTGCCTTCCTGCTGGATGTGTTCGATTATGGGTTCTCCCATAGGAGTCATATCTATACTTTTTACTAATGCTTGGATGAAGTTTCTGATATGTTCCTTGTCTGTGATCTTAGACTTATCACAACCTGCAACATCATAATGATAATGATATCCCCAGGTCATTAACTATACGGATAATACCCGTCGTTGTAGTCTTCTAACTTTGCGTTGTACGAGCAGTGATCATCTTGTGTCATCATAGTTTGTTTTTGTGATTCTGTGTATGTATTAGCCAGTTTCTTTTCTATATCGTCTAACCTTGCTATTACTAAGTCCATTTTTTCCTCTAATGTCATTTTTTGCTCCTTAAAAAGTCAGCGTATGCTTCTTCCCAACCTTCTTTTCTATGAAATACGTCATTAGGATCCCAGTGCCATACTCTCTTACCATATGCTTCGTAGATGTCGTCTACTACTTCTGATCTATGTAATGTTTGAGGCATGTGTCCTTTAACAATCCAAAATAGTTGACATGCATCTCGTTGTTTCTCTTCAAACGTCAAATCCAATCCTCCAAGTTGTGGATAGTACTCTCTAAACTTTTACCTCTGGTGTCGCCACCGTAGTTGTCAAGGTCTTGGTCACCGTAGGTAATGCAATCAATAATTGGTGTCCAATCATTAATAGATGATCCACTAAGTTTTAATTTACTTATATCAAAAGGCTCTGTTAGTTCTATGTCAGCTTCAAAGAACGTACCCTTTTCTACACTACGTGTATGAGCAACATACTTGCCGTTCTTAATCCACTTAGCGACGCTGTCAGTGTCGTCGATGTCTGCTTCGTATTCCCAACTCCATTCCACACCTAACTTCTCAAGATTGTCTGTGTCAGTAGCAAACTCAATAACCTCATTGCCGTTCTCATCTAAAATTTGAACTTTAGTATAGTCACCTTGTTCTGCTCCCCAACATCTACCTAGATCATCTACGTCAGACCAGTCATGCAAGTATTCACCATCTTCACTCATAAGTGGATGATCTTTGGCTTTATGACCTGCTTCAGTCCACTCATCTAAATCCTTCCACATGACTTCTTCCCAGTCTAGTTCGTTGTCTAACATGTACTTGACAGCACCTTGATTGGGGATAAAACCAAATGCATGCTCTACTCCGTAACCCCAGATGCACATAGTATAAGTGCGTGGCGTAAATTTAAGAACTTCGACTAGTTTTTCTTTCTCTTCATTAGTTGCCATGTCATGCCTCTTAATAGTTGGAGTGGTAGACAGGATTCGAACCTGTGTGGACCAGATTTGCAATCTGTTGCGTAACCATTCCGCCACTACCACAAATTAAAATTGGTGTCCTAGAACCCCACCAACTTTCTAGGACGTCGGATAATCGCTACATTATCCGCCCGCGGTGTAATCTGTTAACTTTTATATATTATAGTATCACTCTACTAATTAATCAACCTATATTCTTTAGATTTTAGGAATTCTGTGAAAGTTCGGTAATCTTGTTCTCGGTCCAATGGCGGGATACTACAGTGTTTAAATAACAAGTCTTTGTATTCAAGACTCTTTTTAAGTTTCATAACATTTAACTGGTCCCAGTCAATGTTGTTATAATCCGACATAGCAATTTTAGCACTATCTTTGGCAACCAAACTTGCTAACAACAAGACATGTCTACCAGCATTACCTGCTCTGTCCTTACCACGCTCACGCATACGAGCTTCAGCATCATCAACCATGTCGCTTACTTCGTTAAAGTCAGTAAACTCATTACGCCAAGGTATGTACCCGTGCATATAATACTTGCTGGTTTTTATGCCAGTGTCTTCGTAGCCATATAGTTGCCAGTTTTTATCAAAGTCACTAATAAAGCCATTACCACCTTGAACTAGTGTTGTGTCTCTGATCATTAATGGAAACATCTGCCAGATATCAAGTGGATTATCATCACTAAGTAACCAGTTTATAGTTTCACGCATACTGCTTATGGGCTCTTTGGGTAAGCCTAATATAAATCCACCTGTTTGATTAAACTCTCCACCATATGTGTTGCGTATGTAGTGTAATGTTTCTATTAGACGTTCTCTGGAACCACCTTTACCAACAAATTTTGCGGCTTCACTGTGCATACTTTCTATACCAAAGAATGCACTACGTAAGCCTGCTCGCCATAACATGTCTATTGTGTCACGGTGTGCAGTCATTAAGTCCAGTCTTACTGCGGCACTATACATAGGTTGAAAAGGTAAACGCTCTGCTAAGTTTGCCAACATCTCACATTTCTCTACACTGTCATTTAATGTGTCGTCACTGATTGTGTAGTTGGTTGTACCAAAACGTTCATAGTTATCCATAAACTCTGTGTACAAACTTTCCTCTGTTCTAATAAAGTCCAGTTTCTTTTTGCCGTTTAGTGGGTAACTACAAAACTTACACTGAAAGATACAACCACGTGCTAACTCTACCACTAAAGTTTCGTTGTCTAGTATTGCATCATGGTCTTCATAGTGCATGATATGATTTACGAAATCATAGTCAGGTGCTTTACTGTCGTCTATAACTGTAAAGCCATGTTTACTTACACGTGATTTGTCTAAGTCTACAACGGGGTTTTGTAGATGCCGAGCCAGGTTAATAATAGACATCTCAGCATAACCAAGTATGATGTAATCGAAGTCACTGTATATAGGAATGTCACTGGCGTTGGGACCGCCCAGTGCTAGTTTACAGTTGGGATTTGCATCTAGTATCACTTGCTTTATTTCTGCATTGTACTCACTGCCGTGCGGGATAATAGTGTGAGTGTCTGGATATTGCAGTTCTACAGTATCATAGTTAACGATCTTTTTGTAAAAGAAATTATTAACTCCTACAAATAGTGTCTTGTCTGATATTAAATTTTTTAGAATATGTTTGATTTCAGTAACAGTAAACGTCATTAAATGATGTACCACTGCTACCTCAAAGCCAGCACTACGTAACTGCCTGGCAATCTTGTATGGACCTATTGTTTTTTCTAAATAGAGTTGATTGCCAAAGTCAGAAAGTAGTATTACGTTGGGCTTAGTGTTATCAAACATTTCATATATTTAAGTTTTTGGCACGACTGTCAGGATTCGAACCTGAGACCCTCTGCTTAGAAGGCAGATGCTCTATCCAACTGAGCTACAGCCGCTTTGTTGGTGGGCATGGCGAGAATCGAACTCGCATGGCTTGCGCCGCATGATTTTAAGTCATGTGTGTATACCTATTCCACCACACGCCCAATAGTTTCTTTACTATACTTCCTTTTAATTGCTTCTGCAATCTTTTTTCTATGTTCAGGTGATTTCTTTTTACCTTTATTTCCAGCACCAGCTTTTGCAGGGTCACTCTTGGCGCCTTGCATACGTCTGGCTTCTTCCTCGCCATATTTTTTAACCATTCTTTCCCATGGATTTTGGTGTGTGCCAAACTTAACACCATCTTCTATAATGTTTTCTCTGTCAGTTGCCCAGTATAAATGTCTTGGATTAGAGCATTCGCTGTTATTGCAGGCATGTGCTAAAATGGTTCTTCCTTTGGGAATCGAAGTGTTTAAGAACTCTGCTAGTACACCTCTGTGGTTAGTGCTATTACCGCCACGTTGCCAGCATTGTTCATCTAGTTTTAGGTGTGCTTGTCTTTCTTCTTTAGTTTTGGTTTCTACATATAATTTTGCGTCAATAAACATATTATACCTCCATGTTTATTTATACTAAACACAAAAAAATAGACTTCTTAGTGTATACCTAATAGTTACTTGTTGAATCTTAATCTATAGAGCTTGCCGTTTTCAGTAAACTCCACAGTACTGTAGTCGTATTCTTCGTATGTTTCTGTGTTATATGTAGTTTGGTTGTCACAGTGTTGTTCTTGTCGATATCCAACAATTTTATTTTGTTGTTTCTTACCGCCAACAATGGCACCAATAACAGCACCAACGCCAGTAGCCGCTTGCTTGCCTCTGCCTTTGCCAACTTGGTTACCAACTACACCTCCAACTACTCCACCAATCACAGCACCAGTCTCATCAAACGTAGTGCTTGACTCGTATATGGGTACTTCAACAGTTCTACACACTTGAGTAGTAATAGGAATCTGTTTTGTTATTGTCTTGTAAAAGTCTTGAACCTTTACACTGTCAGCCGCTAGTGCTGGCGAACCACAAAGTAGAGCAATCGTAACAAATAGTTTCTTCATCTTTAACTCCTTGTAAATTGGCGGAACGGACGAGACTCGAACTCGCGACCCCATGCGTGACAGGCATGTATTCTAACCAACTGAACTACCGCTCCTAATTGTGGCATCCGGTAGGGGAATCGAACCCCTGTTGCGGCCGTGAAAGGGCCGAGTCCTAACCGCTAGACGAACCGGACGTTGTCTCATTTTTTGTTGCAAATTTTTGTAATATGTTCTTGGGCAATAAAACTTACTTCTGACCAATCCATCCATTCTTCTGTTCCTGGCGGAATCAAGTAAATCTTAATCATGTTGCCTCTGTCATCGCCTAGTGCAATAGTACTTAGAGCAACATGTATAGGTTTACTATCTGGAAAGTTTTCTGGTGAGCAATCTACAAAGAACAACATTCTACGCATATAAACAGTAGGATTGTTAACATACGCTCCCCTAATCTCCCAGTAGGCTTCATACACGTCAGGCTTGCCGAGAACTTTTTTAATCTCTTGATGCATAAAATGCAATTTGTCCATAGGTTCGTGTACGTGCAGAGCAGGATCATCTATGTATTCACGTTGCGCAAATACTAACGATGATGTTACGAGCAGTACTAGTGTTAGAAGTTTTTTCATGTTGTGCCTTGGTTATTGATTGGTGCTGACTCCCGGATTCGAACTGGGGACATCCTGATTACAAATCAGGTGCTCTACCAACTGAGCTAAGCCAGCATTCTTTTATTTAATACCTATTATACAGTCTGTTATTTTTTGTGTCAATTAGGTTTGTATTAATTTGAATAATTTTTTCTTATAGTCTTGTATAAACTGGTTTCTTGCATGTCGTATCAGAGATACGTCTACGTCCTGTATTAATGTCTTACGCATTATGTCAAAGTTTAAGGACGGTGCCGGGAATGTATGGGTCCCTATTGCTAATAATCCATCATAATGATATCTACCACATTTTAAACTTTTTACTTCTTGTTCATTTGACCACTTCCAACAATCTTCAAAGTTCCAGTCCTCTCTTTGCCAATTTACAAGAGCATTATTAGTAACTTGGTTAACAGTTTTTTGGTCAGCCCATAGATAGCCTTTGTTTCTATATCCATACTTCTCGTATTCTAAATTAAAGTTACTATCAGCCTGATACATACCAGGCTTTTGAATAACGAATGCCATCCAGTTCCAACTATCTAGTGATATTTTGCCAGATTGCAAGTCTTCTGAAGTCCTTTCCAGTGATGATATAGGTTCGTAGGGCAAGCCTGCAATAAATCCACTATGCATTGACAAGTCTGAGAACTCTGTACGCAACATCTGTAGTGTGTCTATTACCTTTTGTCTACTTCCGCCCTTACCGATCACTGATGCGGCTTTAGGGTGCATTGTTTCTATACCAAATATAGTAGCCCTTACACCTATGTCCTTCAGTATTGGAATACTTTGTGGATTGCGACCTAATAAATCTAGCCTCATATAACACCAAAGTCTTAACTGTTCTGGTAGTGTGTCTGTTACTTTACATATTTGTTCTAGTTTGTCTACGTCGTCATTAAACGTATCGTCTACTACTGCATAATGCTTTATACCATAGTCCCAGTATGCTTGATGTAATTCTTGTTTTAGTGCATCAAACTTCTTAACATATTCTAATTTCTTTTTTCCTAAATTTCTATGAAAACAAAACTTACATTTAAATATGCAACCTCTGGCCATTTCAATTGGCAATGTTGTATAATTAACTACATCCTCAGGTAGCCAATGCATTACATCAGACATAAAGTTATATGTTTCATTATGTTGACTATCAACTATAGTAATACCATATATGTTTACAAAACTATCCTTTAGTGGTTGTCCATGATCTAGATGATTCATTATGTTAATAGTACTGGTCTCACCAAGGCCTACCACTGCGAAATCGACATTTTTGTTTGCAAACTCTCTATGTGTTTTTGCTCCGCCTATGACAATCTTAACATCTTTGTTATATTTTCTTATTTCGTTTAGAATCATTTCCTCTCTGCTTTTCTCTCCTGAGATAAGTCCGTCCTCACTTACCCAAAGGAAAGTCGTACTGAATCCAACAAATTTTGTGTTAGGTCCTATAGCATAAAAAAATAATTGTTTGAAGTCTTCTTCAGTGAAATTAACTGTGTTTGTGACTACAAGACATTTGTAGCCTAGTTTGCGTAGTACATGAGCACATTTGTATGGGCCTAATGTTATGATGCTAGTAGCTGTTATATCATCATGGTCAGTTAAAAAGACTGCATCATACATAGAAATATTTACCTGGCGGAAGAGGAGGGATTCGAACCCTCGATACAGGTTATCCCCGTATGCATTCTTAGCAGGAATGTGATTTCAGCCACTCATCCACTCTTCCGGTTTGGAGCGGATAGTGAGAATCGAACTCACATTGTAGCGTTGGCAACGCCACGTAATGACCATTATACGATATCCGCTTTTATACTTCTTCTGCTTCTACATGTAAAACTACAGGAACCCATAATTGATTAACCAACCACTTGTATTGGTTTGCACGATCTTCTTCAGTGAATCTAGTAACAGTATACAAAGGTCTGCCTAATTCATCTAATATAAATTCACCTGGGTTACTATACTCTTCAGTATCTTCCCCAAGTATCAACTTACCATCTTCCCATTCTTTGTACAAGTGTTTTTGTATAATATCTACGTCACCTGCCGGCATTTCTGCGCCGTATCCTGTATCTGGCAGTCTATCCTCTTCTACACACTGTGTATAAAGTGAGTTAATAGGATATCTATGATCGTAATCTTTTGCGTAACTCTCAATAACCTTATAAATTGTTGCCATTGCCCTCTCCGTTATTTTTCAACAAATGCTCTCTCAAAAACGTACTCTCCTGGTGTTCTTAAGGTACCCTCTTGCATCCCTAAACTTTCACACCATGACATAATGTCTTCATTGAATTGCATGTTGCCACAGATCATAACTCTATCTGTACTTGTATTTATTTGTAGAGTACCTGATGATAGTTGTTCTGTAATACGCTTATCGCCTTCACCAGTCACAATAGGCACATATTCTAATGCACTATGTAATATCTCAAACAGCTCAGTGCCTACAAAACTTCGTGTAAGCTCGTGATTATAGGCAAGTTCTTCCCTATTACGAACACTGTGTACTAGTATAATTTTAGGCCAGCGTTCTAATGTATCGATGTCACGTATAAGACTCATAAACGGAGCGAGTCCTGTACCTGTCGCCAGCATCCAAAGTACTTCACCATCTGTCAGTGCATCGTTACGCAGTGTACCCACACACTTAGGTTGCATTATGACTTCATCGCCTACTTTTAAGTTCTGTAGTCTACTGGTAAGTTCACCATCCTGTACCTTAACGCTGAGCCATTCAAGTTCTTCTTCCCAGGGCGCACTAACAACACTATACGCTCTAAGTATATTTTTATCAGGTGTCTCCAGCCCAATCATAGCAAACTCTCCAGCATTAAATCTAAACGACTGATTACGAGTCGTTCTGAAACTGAAAGTTTTGTCGCCCCAATGATGGACCCACGTTACTTTTTCTTTATACAACTTTATTCCTTTGTTAATTTACAATTGATTATACACTAAAAAACTAATAATCGCAACGTTTACGTATATGTTGTATCCACGCATATATCCAATCCATGTCATGCCCTTTAGACTGTGCGTACTTGTGCTGTAATTGATATGCTTGTATTTCGTTATCTGTCCATTCTTTGCAATTTTTGGCTACACCTCTTGTGTGCCATTGTGCTACATGTACTAGTTCGTGATATAAAATAGAATCTCCTTCTGGAGTATCTAAGTCCACATACTTAGACAATAGTATTAGGTTCCATTTAGCGGCTGCCACAGCACCACATTGCATCGTGTCAGGACATACTAACTTATATACTTCCTCATACGGAACATATACTATTGTGGGATAATTTGGAGTACCTTGTTTAGGTATATCCAGTCCAGAACTAAGATGTATGTGCTTAAAAAGTAACTGTACATAATCGTAATTTATTACACCATTGCCTTGTGCGCTGGAGGATAACACAAACATTAAAATTATTGACAGTAATCTTTTCACTATGGTAGTCTCTTGATGCAGGCTTCGTACATGATGTCTCCTGTTTTAATAGGATCTTTATTCATCTGAAAGCCTTCGCAAGTGTACTCTTTAATAAATGCTATTTCGTATTCTGTTTCGTTACCGTGCCAAAATATCTTTATGTTGCCACAGTCTGTTGCGTGTTTTTGAATCCGTAACCAGGCACCCGCCGCTCCTAGTTTAGCTTGATATACACATTGTTCTATCGGAAGTAACTGATCAATATAAACTCTAGGCATTGCGAAAGAAATCGCCGAGTACAACATGGCGCATAACAAGGTAAAAGTGCGAACCATGTAATTCCTTTTAGTGTAATATATTTATTAAATAAATTTAATGTCAAAGCACCATCCTGTACAATCAAATACATTGGTACAACACGCTAATATGCTTAACGATAGAGCTCGTAACGAGTGGTTTCAGCACCGTATTGAGCAAGTTTCTGCTAATAAAGTAGTGTTGGATGTAGGCGGTGGAGCAGGACTACTAACATACTATGCTTTACAAGCAGGCGCCAAACATGTGTACGTTGTGGAGTCTGATCCAGATATCCTACGCATTTTACGTGGTGTTTTGTCAAAATGTTTTGATGCTGAACGTTATACAATTATAGATAAAAACTTCTGGACTATTGACGTAGAGCAGTATATACCCAAAAACAGTATAGATGTTTTTGTAAGTGAAACACTAGGCGGAGCAGGCATAGATGAAGGGTTGCTAACAACCTGGTGGTGTGCCAAACTATTTGCAAAAGAAGATTGTGTATATATTCCTAACAGTACGACTATAGAAGTTTGTTACATGGATACATTAGGATTCTTAGGCGATGTTCCTGATAACGCACAAAATTTAATCGAATCTAACTTACCCAGCCAATTTTTAGATGCTGTGATAAAGACAGACGCAGAATATATTGATCTGTTTGACTGGCGTGATGTAAAGACGTACACAAGAGGCAGGACACCACTAACAACCGTGCATAGTTTGCAATGGGATATACATAATTTACCAGAGTATAGGTTTGATTTAGCGTTCCCTAATCACGTATTTCCTATAATAGACTTTACTTTAGATTTGGACAGAGGACTATTAACTTTCATACCTAAAATGGAGGATAGTTACTTGTATACGTTTGAACATACACACTGGTTAAAGGCTCCTTTTTACTATATACCAGTCAAGGGTACATATAGGATAACCTATAAAAATTTAGGCACTAGTAATTTAGAAACGCAGTGGGTTATTCAGCGTGTTCTTTAACTAGTGTTAGTCTGCCGTTTTCGTTTACTCGTGCTTTGAACGTTGCACCATCTTCGATAAGCTCTTTCACATCTAACTCTCGGTCAAACATAATTGAGTTTCCCCTCTCATCGATATGGAACGTATAGTCAATATAAAACATATTGTTGCTCCCCTCACTAGTATTTAGTATTGGAAGCCACAAAAAAGCCAGCCCTAAGTGAGCTGGCTAATTCGTTCGACTGATGTTTAAGAAATGCTCTTTAAAACATTCTCTGGTGAACTTACACCGTATGGATCTGGATCAGCATCGGTTGCATCTGGTTCTACAAATGCTTTCTCAACAACACCGTCGTTAATAACGACAGCAAAACGCTTTGAACGCTTACCAAAGGTAATGACACTAAAGTCTGCTAACATGCCTAGTGCATCTGCTAGTTCTCCGTTACCATCTGGAATTAATTTAACATTCTTAATGCCAAGATGTTGTGCCCATGCATTCATTACAAAACTGTCATTAACACTGGATACATAAATTTCATCAATGCCTTTTGCTTTAAAATCTTCATATCCTTGCTCAAAGCCTGGTAACTGGTATGTTGAGCAAGTAGGTGTAAATGCTCCTGGTAGTGAGAATACAATTACCTTCTTACCACCAAAAAGTTGGTCTGTTGTAGTGGGTACGAAATCTCCACCAATTGCGCATCCACCGTCTTCTGGCTCTTCGTCGCCTACTCTGCACATAAATGTAATGCTAGGGATTTTTGTTTGTTCCATTGTGTGTGTCTCCTTATCTTATTATTTTAATGTCACTTTCTGTCTCGATTACAACTCTAGCACCACAACTCAGTATTTGTTTACCACCAATACCGTAAACAACCTTGCTGGGTCCTAGTATTTCTACTTCGTGACAGTACGTGTTCTTCTTTCCCTCTTTGATAGTTATGGTAGGTGCCACATCTATAAATTCAGGATCAGTACGTTGCTTTTTTAAGTTACTTTTAATTACGTTTTGATTAACATGAATGTATTTTTTCATATCTGTATTATAACATCACTTTACGTCTTGTGCAACACCTCTGACGTTCAATTGTTTAGCACGAGCCGCCTTTATTTTATCTTTTGCTTCTTCTGTGTGCTTCCATCCTTCACGACTTTTACGCCAATTTTCAATTTGCTCCGGAGATTTCTTTCTACCCTTCATTGCTTCACTACGTTTCTTGTTAGCAAGTTCTAGTGTCCCATCGGCACGTTGTCTTTCTACACGTTTCTTTGCGGCCTCTGAAATACGTTTACGTTGTTCAGGAGTACGTTTACGTCCTTTGTTTGCCATACCTTGTTTCATACGTAATATTTCTTCTTTGCCTATACGTCCACTAAGTCCTTCGTATGCAACTTTATCCTGCCAATGTCCGTGTTCTTCGTATAGTTTACGATGTGCTTCTGCATGTTCTTCTACAGTAAGTTCTACTAGGTTGTCAGGGTCATCTGTTCCGCCTAGATATTTTGGTATAATGTGATGTATGTGTTTCATACATTTATTTATCCCAATCGTAAGTTCGAAACCAAATAGCAACCAATAAAAATGCCCACCGAAGTGAGCACTTTTGTATCTTCAAAAATTACTGTATATTAGCGGTTAGCGATATACATTGTGATTTCGAAGCCATAACGCATTTCTGTATATTCTGGTTTTGTCCACATGGTTATATTTCCTTTCGATAATTAATTAAAGATTGTTGAAATTGTGTTTCAACGCTAGTATTTAATATAAGTATATAGAGAGTTTACCCTAAAGTACATACAGAAATTCATTAAAATAATCTACGTAAAACTGCATGAGATTAACTATACAGCCTGGTGTTAAATTTGTGTTTCCAAGCGATACCGCTGACGCAAACCGATTAGAACAAGAGTTCAATTATTTTACCACTGCCATGAAGACATTCCATAACATAGAATTGGAATTCCACCCAGAAAGTTCTATTGGTTGGCTGCCTCCATATTATGTGGCTGGAGATCCAGACTGGCTTTCTAATCAATATTACAGAGACCAGTTGCGTGTGCATTACAGACATAGCAGGCGTATTATCTTATGGGATATAGGGTACCCAGAAGTAGACTACAGTCAAGTTAATAACGTGTTTTACGATAAAGAACTTTGTATTGTTACTGACAAATTAATAGTTCCAGAAATTAAAACCATACATTACGACTGGTGCTGGAATCATTTTAAGTACTACGCTACGCAAGATGTACGGGATACCAGATCATTTTGGAACTATAAAGATTATCATATGCCTATGTTATTGTCCGAAAAAAATATACATGACATAATTAGGTATGATGGTGAACATGAACAACTTAGAGAAGTATTATTCACAGACCACAACGGTCAAATAACTGATGAAGATGACTTTATACATACTGCTGTCAGTGTTGTGCATGAGCCACAGTTAGGTGTTAAGACATACTTTGCACTTAGTAGGGGACATCTTGTAACTTTATATAGTGCACCAAACCAAATACAGAGACTGGGAGAAAAAGGTTTCTGGCTAAGCGATCTCTTCGACTACAGTTATGATAAGGAACCTGACGATTTTAAAAGACTAGAAATGTTTGTTGATAGTCTACGTAAATTTAGAGCTGGTATACACAAAGGATCGTTACATAACTTCTATTTAGACAACTTATCTAAGTTACGTGATAATCAGAAACTATTCTTTGATGCCGACTATGATAAAAGTATCGAAGTGTTATTTAAAACCTAAGCCCTAGTCCTATGCTAAGGTTGTTTACTGACGCCGCACCATTAACTACAAATCTAGCAGTTAGATACCAGGCTCTATGTTCCTCATTAGTAAGATAGTCTGTAATATAATAATGAGAAATGTAGTTTACTAGAAAAAATAAATCTACAGTATCCTTGTCTGGACGATCTCCTAGTAAAGGATTGTGTTCTTTAAATCCTTCATCATAGCGACTAGCCATGTCCCGTGTGGTTAAATGATCTACAGCGATTAATGCCGTAGTAGTCCAGAACATTTCCTTATCCCACTTATCCCAGTCTTTATACTCTGCCTGAGCCAGTAAAGGAAAGCATAATAGTGCTAGTAAAAGTTTTTTCATTGTATTACTTATTTGTAATATTACTGTAACACAGATAACATTAAATAAAAGTGGTTAGAGGAGATCAATTACAATGGATGCACTAACGCTGTGGACTCTAGTAGGCTTTTTATTAGCCGCTTATTCTGTAATAGCAAACGACTCAGTTCAAACACTGGGTACCTGGATTGCTAGTAATAACGAAAGATTCAATTGGAAAACCATGTGGGCCGCCGCTAGTGCGGTTTTATTATGGGCATTGTGGTATGGTTGGTATACTAACGGTGGTGACATCAGTTA
>Ga0255769_10001028_pt1 | contig 33086 bp, 29 predicted proteins | sample 041ome_9_FD_179637 | JGI IMG/M metagenome (GOLD analysis project Ga0255769, IMG submission 179637) | Coastal salt marsh microbial communities from the Groves Creek Marsh, Skidaway Island, Georgia - 041413US metaG (version 2) | ecosystem: Environmental > Aquatic > Marine > Intertidal zone > Salt...
TCTTGTAAGCGCGGTTCCAGTCGTTGTTCAGCTCGTGCATGGCGAACAGCACGCGGCGGTGAACGGGCTTTAAGCCGTCACGCGCATCGGGTAGCGCTCGTCCGACAATCACGCTCATCGCGTAATCTAGGTAGCTCCGACGCATTTCCTCTTCGAGGCTGATAGGCAATATTTCTTTGGCGAACTGGGTCATGTGGGGCTATCTATATAGAAAGTATCTAATTAACCACCCATTTTAAGGCCTTACGGTGCGCCAAACCCGCTCAAAGCGGCGTTAACAATTCCGCCATATTTTTTGAACCCAGCCGCGTAAGCTATGAATCAAAACAAGGTCTTGGGTCAAACCCGTCGGTTGTTTAATTGGCTTTTTGAAAATACTTATAAAGTAGTATAAAATCAAAATTTCGATGCAACGGTGGCAGAAATTGTCTAGAATATCGGGACCGAATCAGCGCATATTTTGTAAGTATTCAGTAAACCAAGCGCCAGTATGGTGCGCACACCAAGAGAGTCATTCATGTCAAAGTTAAGCAAGCTCGCACTCGTCCTTTCAGCGATCACGGTGTCAGCCGCCGCCAATGCGGGTATCGTCAGCAACTGGGTTGCTGCCGACGGCACCCCCTGGCGCGCCGCGTCTGGCGAGTGCTGGCGCTCAGGCTTCTGGACGCCTGCCACCGCAGCCCCAGGCTGTGATGGCGCAATTGCTCCCGTAGCCCCCAAGGTCGAAGAAAAGAAAGCGGCACCAGCCCCAGCCCCAGCCCCAGCCCCGGAACCCGGGCCAGTTGTGGAATATGAGCCAGCCACTCCATCATTTGATCTCGCACCAGCGCCAGCTCCCAAGGCGGCAGTGGCACCGGTGGCCGCGCCTGCCAAGATCACCTACGCTGCGGATGCGTTCTTTGCCTTCGACAAATCAGTTGTTCAACCTGCTGGCAAAGCCAAGCTCGACGATTTGGTCAAGCGCATGCAATCCATGGACATTGAAGTCGTGGTCGCTGTCGGTCACACCGACTCAACCGGCCCCTCTTCATACAACCAGCGCTTGTCAGTGCGCCGCGCTGAAGCTGTGAAGGCCTACATGGTCTCCAAGGGCGTCGACGCTGACCGTATCTTCACCGAAGGTAAGGGCGAAGACAGCCCCGTCGCTGACAATAGCAGCCGTTCTGGCCGTGCCAAGAACCGCCGCGTTGAAGTTGAAGTGGTCGGTACCGCTAAGTAATTAGCACTGCTCCTTAAATAACCGCGCTTCGGCGCGGTTTTTTTATGCGCGCCAGATTCCAAGAGGACATTGGCGATAATTGAGCCATGCAGACGAACCCATCCCCCAACACCCAAATGCCCAACCATTCCAACGCCGATCCGGCTGAGCTGGCCAAGTTTTCAGAGCTGGCGCATCGCTGGTGGGACAAGAACAGCGAATTCAAACCGCTGCACGAAATCAACCCGCTGCGCCTCGAATGGATGAAAGCGCAAACCGCCTTTGAAGGCAAGCGCGTACTTGACGTGGGTTGTGGTGGCGGCATCTTGAGTGATGCCATGGCGCGTTCAGGCGCTGAAGTGATGGGTATCGACCTCGCAACCAAAGCCCTCAGCGTGGCCAAGCTGCACGCGCTTGAGGCCGAGACGCCGAACATCAGTTACCGGGAAGTCAGTGTTGAGGACCTTGCCGCCGAGCAACCAGAAAGTTTTGATGTCGTGACGTGCATGGAAATGATGGAGCACGTGCCTGACCCCGCAGCCATCGTTGCGGCCTGCGCCAAGTTGGTGAAGCCCGGTGGCACCGTATTTTTCTCAACCATCAATCGCAACCCGAAGTCATTTTTGTTCGCCATTGTGGGCGCCGAATACGTGCTGAACATGCTGCCCAAAGGTACCCACACCTACGCCAAGTTCATCAAGCCCGCCGAGCTGGCCGCCTTTTGCCGAGCGGCTGACTTGGAAGTCAAGCGCACACGCGGTTTGGAATACAACCCCCTGACCAAGCACTACTGGTTGAGCGACGACACCAGCGTCAACTATATGTTTGCCACCACCAAAGCACCGTAAGGCAACCATGTTCACCAATATCAAAGCCGTCCTGTTTGACTTGGACGGTACCCTCATCGACAGCGCCCCTGACCTGGGGGCCGCCGTTGACCGCATGCGTGTGAAGCGCGGCATGCCCTCGTTGCCACTCGACACCTACCGCCCGATGGCCGGTGCTGGCGCACGCGGCATGCTTGGCGTTGGCTTTGGCATCACGCCGCAAGACACTGCGTTTGCTGAACTGAAAGAAGAATTCTTTCAAGAGTACGAAGCCAACCTCACCGACAAAACAACTGTGTTTGCAGACGTCATTGAGATGCTCAGTGCCATTGAAGCGCGCGGTATGGTGTGGGGCGTTGTGACCAACAAGGCCGAACGGTTCACGCTGCCCATCTCACGCCAAATGGACTTGTTCAAAAACGCGGCGTGCGTGGTTTGCGGTGACACCACACCGCACGCCAAGCCACACCCCATGCCCCTGCTCGAAGCCGCCAAGCGCGTGGGCTTTGCGCCAGATCAATGCATTTATGTGGGCGATGACGAGCGAGACATCGTTGCAGGCCTCGCTGCCAACATGGGTACGGTTGCCGCCCAATACGGCTACCTGGGCGCGAATGCAGACATCGACAGTTGGCGTCCACACGCCACCATTGCACAACCGTTGCAATTACTCGACTTGCTGCGTTGAGACCCAAAAAAGCGTAAACTCAAAGACTTGGGGCTGCACTGGTTTCGACGTGGGTTCGGAAGCGTAGTGGGGCGTGCCGAGGTTCAGTCACCTCGTTAATCCGCTGAAAAAAACTAACTGCAAACGACGAACGTTTCGCACTCGCGGCTTAAGCTGTGAGACTTGCAACAGCATGCTGACGGGCTGGGCAAGGGGGTAGCAATACCTCCCGGCTGCAAGGGAATTCACGTTGGCTGGCACGTAATTGGGTTACTTAGTTACGGGCGAGATTTTAGGTAACTGGCGTCTTGGGTAGCGTGTTGCTGCGCGACTCAAGAAGTGAGATCCAAATCAGACGACTACGCACGTAGAACCATACGAATAAGTCTCGCGGACGGGGGTTCAATTCCCCCCAGCTCCACCATATGCAAGTTTAAAGGCCGACAGGGATGATTACCTGGCGGCCTTTTTCTTTGGTAAATCAATCACTTGATTGACGGTAAAGGTCAACAAGGACTATTGACAGCTAATTCATTGCGGGGGTACAAATGGGGGGAGATCCGACGAAATAGGGGGGAATTTCAGGTTGTACCCCCAGTTGTCGTGTCGCAACTAGGAGTCATACCCCATGCTGACCGAAGCTGAATGCAAGAACGCTATTTGCCCACCGGAGAAGAGGCAGGCTCGGTTTGCCGATTCCGGTGGTATGTACCTGCAGGTAAGTCCGGCGGGATCGAAACGCTGGTTTCTTAAATACCGGGTGGGCGGCAAAGAAAAGCAACTGGCTTTGGGCAGCTACCCCGACATGTCCCTGAAATCCGCACGCCTAGCGCGTGACGCTGCCAAACTGCAAAAATCCGAGGGCATAGACCCAGTGCAAGCCCGCAAGCTGGAAAAGCTCAAAGTAAAGCGCAACACCCGCGACACCTTCAAAACTATTGCTTTGGAGTGGTACAGCAAGCAAGCCCCTCAATGGAGCGAAAGCCATGCAGGACGAATGCTTAGGCAATTGGAACGTGACTTGTTCCCATGGATTGGGGATCGACCCATTGAACAGATTCACGCAATGGAACTTCTTGCGGCATTGCAAAAGGTAGAGGAGCGTGGCGCACTGGAAACAGCCGATCGCGCATTAATGCTGGCACGGCAGATTTGGGACTATTGGCTACCCACCTCGGGCTTGGCGCAGCGCAATATCACTGAAGGCCTCAAAGCGCGATTGACCCCTTATCACAGTAAGAGCTTTGCAGCTATCGTAGAGCCGAATCGGTTTGGGGACTTGATGCGGGCCATCAAGACCTACAAGGGCGGACCGATTGTTCGCACGGCGTTGCAGCTGGCGCCTTTGTTGTACCAGAGGCCCGGTAATCTGCGCATGATGGAGTGGTCAGAGATTGATCTAGACGCAGCGCTGTGGACTATTCCAAGTATGAAAATAAAACGCACCAAACAGGAAAAGATAAACGGCGAAGCCCATGTCGTCCCTTTGCCTGTGCAGGCAATAGCCTTGTTGCGCAACATCCAGCCTTTGACAGGGCATGGGGTTTATGTTTTCCCCGGAGAACGCAGTCACGACCGTCCGATATCCGATAACAGTGTGCGCAGTGCCTTGTACGCGTTGGGCTTTGGTAAAGAGCAAACTTGGCATGGATTTCGGGCAAGTGCGCGGACGATGATCGTGGACGAATTGAACCTTGACCCGCTTGTAATTGAGGCGAATCTTGCCCATGCAGTGAAGGATTCCAATGGGCGTAGTTACAACCGCACGCAGTACTTGAAGCAGCGGTTTGAGATGGTGCAGCAATGGGCTGATTACTTGGACAAGTTGGCACGAGGTGCGGATGTAATCTCGTTCAAAGCAGCTTAATTTTTTAAGCCACGCCTGACTATCGGCTGATCCCCGATGGTGAAAACGGAGACACCCTGATCCGGCGGCGCTGGTCTCATTGGGGCGTTACAGGGAGCGACTATGGATTTTCCGGCATACGTTCCGGCTGCAGTCCGGACACACATAGAAAGCATCTTGTATGGAGAGCAGACTATGCATATCCAAGGGTTTGTGAGATCGCTTGAGAAAGCCCAGCATGAACTTGTAGCTATTTCAGAGTCTTTAGAGAGAGAGGCTCTCCGCGGCGAGAACGAATATCTTGACAAGTTGCGAACGCAAAGGGTTGAAGCTTTAACGCATCAAAATGAATTAGCCAACGACGTGGATTGTTTGCTACGACTAGCGACCGATCCACGGATGCGCGAAGCTTTTGCGGTGCTAACACGCGAAATAAGTGAGGATGAACAGTGGCGCGGCTTCATTTATTCAGCATGGGCTGCGCGGGTGGATTTTACGAAATACCGCGACCGATTGAAAACAGCCATGATGTTGAAGGGCGAAATCGCCGAAGCTGCGGAAAATTTGTCGAAACTGATCCATCAATTCGAAGATACCGGAGTGAGCGGCCCAAGCGAATTTTATTCAGTCCCCGAGTTACTGAGGCAAACTGACAATATTGAAATGAATGGTCATAACCTGCACATGTGGAGGTCTATGCGGCGGCATGTTCTGGGCGATCTGCCAAGGCGGGATATTCATGATGCGAAGAAAGAGGGAAGAATTGAGGAATCAAACCAGTCAATTGAAATTGTCTTGGTGCCGAAGAGAGGGAAGGCCGATATTGACCCTGAGGAAGAAAAGCGGAATATGCTGCGCTATGCATGGGGTACCGCCCCCGACTTTTCCGCATTACTAAAAACAATGGCTGATGCGGCACGGGCCTTCAAACCTAGCGAGCCTGGGATGATCGGCGCGGCGATCGAGTCTCGACAAAAAAATCCCAAAACGGAATATGTACGTGCGTTCGGAAACCTTTTGACAGAAGTACACAAATTCGAATTGACGGCACCAGTTCACAAGGCAATTGCAGTCGTGGCGAACGTAGTGATAAACCAGCCTGATGTTGATGTGACATATGACGACGTTCGGAAGGCTCTTGTAAGGACGAGCGGCGAGCGGATGGAAGACTCAGGAAAAAAATAGCTGAAGAGTTTTCCTGAGTGGCGGAAAAGTCAGCCCCTAAAAACTTTCTGAGTTTCTTGGACTCAATCCTGCAAAAAAATCATCATTACCCCAATCGCTAGCAATCTTTAGCGAGACCCAAAAGGGGATAAGCAATGTTGATTTTGAGATTACCCGAAGTCAAACGGGTTCTAGGGCACCGAGCGGATGCTAGCGTTTACAACGCAATTCGTGCTGGGTTATTCACTAATGGTGTAGCCATTGGGCAGCGAGCAAAAGGCTGGCCCGATTACGAGGTTGATGCCATCAATGCGGCCCGCGTCGCTGGAAAGTCAGAGGGTGAAATTCGTGAGTTGGTGAAAGCCCTGCACGCGAAACGCATTGAACTGGCAATGGTATGAGGCGGCACCATGACCTTCAACACCATTGAAAAAGCCCTCAGCGCTTGCGCCGCCGAAGGCTTTCATACTGACACTCACGAGGCAGATTTTGCCACCGGTACCCAGCGGAGTAAAGCAATCACGACACTGATTGCAGATCTTCCCCTTGCTGGCTTTCTGGCTTGCAATTGTGAGCGCACGCAATACGTACAAGTTGCTCATGCGAAGCAAGCGCTTTCCTACGGGGTGGGGGGGCGCAAATGGTAGGCATCACCAATCAATTCAAAGATGCTATTTCGTCGGCGGGGCTGAATCAGCCGGAGGAAATCATTGATGACGGCAAGATTCACCGTTTTAGTTCCAGCGGTAAGCCGCGCGACGAGGCGGGCTGGTATGTGTTGCACAACGATGGTGTAGCGGCTGGCGCTTTCGGATGCTGGCGCGAGGGCTTCACGCAAAATTGGTGTAGTAAGGCCACCGCGCAAATGACTCAAGTAGAGCGCGACGCCCACCAGAGGCGCATACAAGCCATACAAGTGCAGCGAGACAGTGAGCAGGCACAACGCCATGAATTGGCGGCTGTGGAGGCGGCAAGTCGGTTTAACGCTGCAACAAGCTGCACCAGTCACTCATATCTGACCATCAAGGGAGTACAGGCCTACGGCATTCGGCAAGAAGGCGAGAGTCTACTGATACCCATGCGGGATACGGCTGGGAAATTGCATAGCCTGCAAATAATTACATCCAACGGCGACAAACGATTTATCGCGGGTGGTCGAGTAAAAGGCTGCTATTTCGCAATCGGCAAACCTGGTGCTAAGTTGATTGTGTGTGAAGGTTACGCGACTGGAGCGAGTATCTTTGAAGCTACGGGCGATGCTGTGGCAGTGGCCTTCAACGCAAGCAACTTAGAGCCAGTAGCGTTGTCCTTGCGCGCCAAGTATCCAGACTTAAAAATTGTGCTAGCTGCTGATGACGACTACCAGACCAACGGCAACCCCGGGATGTTCAAGGCTCGGTCGGCAGCGATATCCATTGGGGGTGATCTGGCAGTCCCTGACTTCGGCGATAACAGGCCCAATAAAGCTACAGACTTTAATGACCTGCATTTACTGGCCGGGCGAGATGCAGTGAAGGTATGTATTTACAACGCTCTCAACTCAGCGGCTGCTTTTGCGACGAATACCGTTGTTCCAGGCAAGTTAGACATATGGCTCGAACCAAAGGAGGTTAAAAGCGATCTTCCTCCGGCTCCCGCATTTGACGCGAAGACGCTGCTGCCCGCAACGCTCGCAGACTTTGTACTAGACGAAGCCGACCGCATGCCTTGTTCGCCGGACTACATTGCGGCGGCGCTGATTGTCTGCTTGGGTTCAGTCATTGGCGCACGCTGCGGGATCAAGCCCAAACGCCGGGACGACTGGCTCGTCACACCGAACCTCTTTGGCGGCATTGTGGGAGATCCTTCTACCAAGAAGTCACCGGCTCTGGGCACGGTGACTCGTTTTTTGGATCGGCTGGAAGTCAAAGAGGCCGAAAAACTCGAAGATGAAAAGAAAATATTTGAAGCAGAGAAAGCAGCCTTTGAAGCGCACCAGTCTGCCGTCAAGGCCAGCATGAAGAAGGCCGCAGGTGGTAAAGGTGACCGACTTAGGATGGACGCTGCCATTGCGGACTTACAGGACTTAAAACCTCCAGAGGAACCCAAGGAGCGGCGTTTCAAATCTAACGACTCCACCGTGGAGAAGTTGGGTGATCTCCTGGTGCACAACCCGCAGGGCATGCTGGTCTACCGGGACGAATTGATGGGCCTGCTTGCCTCCTGGGAAAAGGAGGGCAAAGAAGGTGACAAGGCTTTCTATCTGGAGGGCTGGAATGGCACGGCCAGCTTCAATATTGACAGGATAGGCCGCGGCAGTCTGCACGTCAAAAATCTGTGTATCTCTGTGTTCGGCGGCATACAACCGGAATTGCTGGAACGCTACCTTGCCGGTATCACGACGTCGCTGGATAACGATGGCCGAATCCAGCGCTTTCAGGTGATGGTCTACCCCAACGCAGTTGCTTGGGAATGGCGCGACCGCTACCCGGTAAAGGGTGCACGCGAGGCTGTGCGCGATCTGTTTGATCGGCTTGCGGTGTTTGATCCGGTGCAAGACGGCGCAACTCCGAGTGACGACTTTGTGAAGTTGCCCCACTTCTGTTTTGACGACGCGGCGCAAGCCATCTTCGTGGAATGGTGTACCGAGCTGCATACGGTGCATATCGCCAATGAACAAAATCCATTGATGCAGCAGCACTTTGGTAAGTTTGAAAAGCTGTTCTGTTCCATCGCGCTGATCCTGCATTTGGCAGAAGGCTCCATTGGCTCGGTAACGGCTACCAGTGCCTTGCGCGCAGCAGCCTGGTGTGAGTATCTGACCGGCCACGCACGTCGTATCTATGCCCTTGTGGAGACCGCAAAAGTGACTACTGCCCGCATGGTCAGCCGCCGACTGGCCGAAGGCAAGTTGGATGATGGCTTCACTGTACGCGACATGGTGCGTAAACAATGGTCTGGTGTCACCACAGTCAAGCAAGCCGAAGTAGCCCTTGCCATCTTGGAAGAAAGTCGTCATGTGCAAAGTCAGGACGGCATAAACACGCTGGGACGCCCGACTATTCGCTACTACATCAACCCGCAAATTAAGAAGGTGGCGAAATCATGACCTGGGCGGAACGTGCAAAAGCGGCGATTTCACAAAAGGGTCAGAGCGGTACTGTCAATACTGACGAAACTGCTGTAACGAGACTTTTGGCAGTTTCAGCAGTCGTTACCGAGGCTGCTTATGCTGTGCCAGAGGGGCTTTCGTCAGTTTTGGCAGTACCCCCTAACCTTGTATTGGAAAAACACGACGCACGCACTCCGTTGACTCAAGACCCGGATCGATGGTGCTGGCCGCATTCACCCGCCATGAATGGATCGGAAATTGAAACCTTTGAGATTCGCATGCACCAGTTCACCCAAAAGGGCTTGGCCCTCAAAGATGCCGAGGTGCTGGCCGATGAGTTGATGTTCCATGACCGCGGCCCGGACAAGCGACACGTTTGCCTGGAGGGTCAGCATCTTATTGGGCTTGGCGTTGGTGCTTGGCGCTGCACGAATTGGCAGGTGGCTGGCATCACTATCCGATTGCGAGATGCTCAGCTGCATGCCGATCTAGCGTTGCAACTTCAGAATTGTCGCGGATTTAATGCGCAACTGAAGGTCCAACCAGTGACTGAAAGCGATGATGACGACCCAGATTAAAAAACCAGCCACGGCTCCCGGAAGACACCTAACTTTTAAATGAAAGAGCAACGCCATGAACTCACACCCCGCAGATACAAAAATTAGTAACGACGCTATCAGAAACCTTTTTGCGCAAAAGCTGGCCGAATATTCTCGGAGAGACCCAAAGTCGTTCCTCCAACTCGACGGTTTGTATGTTGCGCACCGTGGATGCCGCGAGATGCAATCTGACGTAGATGGCGATTGCCTGAGTGCATCCCCAACGGTCGTACTAATGATGGGCTCAACTGTACGTGTGCTAATCCCAGAAGGTACCGATCGGCGCACTGCTATCCGTCAGCTCAAGAAACTTACCAAGTGGTTAATTAAAGATCCTAGCCTGATGAGGTTCACAAAGTGCCCTCAGACCAGATTCGATTACACGGACGACGATGAGCTACCGTTCTGATTGACGCCAATAAAGCTAATGTGCACAAGGAACACTATGGCTATCGCCAACGAAATTGCCCAACCCAATTCTCAGCCGGATGAGTGCGTTCGTTTTAACGCCCTAAAGCAAGGAATCCTTCGTCGCTGTGCGGTTCTAAGGAGGTAGCAACATGAGCAACGCAAAAGATAGACCAACAGCGACAAATCCCAAAATACTGGAAGTCAGAGTCACAACAGGCCAAACTGAGGCGCAAGCCGTCGCCGCAGCAGCGGCATCGCCATCAATCAACGCGGCGATTGTGATGGACGCCTACCAAGGCAATATCGCAGGTGATGTAAATCTGATGGCGCTGATTGCGTCCGTGCAAGAGTCCACCGCAAGAACTAAAGCGGGCGACCTTTCAAACCTTGAAGCGATGCTTCTCGGGCAGGCGACTGCACTACAAACAATTTTTACCAGTTTGGCCAGGCGCGCATCTCACCAAGATTATCTGACGCACTACGGGCTTTACATGACGCTGGCACTTAAGGCACAAGCACAGAGCAGGGCGACCATATCGGCGCTGGTTGACATGAAATACCCCAAGCAGTCGGCAACTTTTGTGAAGCAGGCCAACATGACCACTGGGCCGCAACAGGTCAACAATACCTGCGCAAACACCCCCTCCTGTGGTGGCAAACAGTCGCGCACAGAAAATATTGAGAGTGAGCCAAACAAACTATTGGAGGCAAATCATGGCCAACGGCTGGACAGAGGAACGCAGGCGCAAGCAGGCAGAGCTAATCAGGAGGTGGCGACCCTGGGAGCAGTCCACCGGCCCGATATCGCCTGAAGGAAAGCGGCGGGTCAGCAGGAATGCCTGGACGGGCGGTCACCGGGCGCAACTGCGGGAGCTGTCGAAGAGGGTGAACGCAGAATGTCGACAGGCGCGGAAGCTGATTAAGTCCGGGCACTAACGGTCCCGAGCGGACATCGGGAATAAGGGCTTTGGCGGCTGCTTTGACCTATTGCGGTCGATCCTGGGTGTTTTTTGCACTGGCTTGGCTTACATCTTATTTTTCAGAGTGATCGCGCTGGTCGGCGCCAGTAAAGCGTTATCGGTGACCTTTGCCGTGCCTGTATTTGCTGCCTTCTACGGCGTCACATTTTTGGATGAAGCCATCACCTTGACCATGTTCGTCTGCGCACTTGTGATTTTGTTGGGTATCAGTCTGTCGACGGGTGTGGTCAAATTGCTCCGATCATGAAACCGGAGGTCTCCCTTGCTCGTTGATAGCCTCCCCCTGATTTGGGTCGATGCGATTTTGATATTCACGCTCTGCGAGTGGCTCATCCTGAGCTATCGCAGTCGCAAGACGCAAAGCGGTCTGTCGGTCGGCGACATCAGTTTCGGACTGCTACCGGGATTTTTGTTGATGCTCGCCTTGCGTTTTGCGGCGCCGCCAGACATCAACATGGTCGTGTTTGTTTGCCTGAGCTTAGCCGGTCTTGCGCACGCTGGCGACTTCTACAGACGTTACAAGCAGCACGCCAAAATTGGCGGGAACCGCAAATGAACGGCCTCTTTTCATGGCGCAAACGCGGCGTCTAACGCCTTTGGTTTAAAGGGTAACTGGCCCCAGTCGGTGGTTGACAATCTTGAACGACCACTGTCGCCGTCACAGACTTTCTCGGCGCCGTGAGCCAAGGTCAAATTCCAGGGTGCACCCGACGCCACGCGAAGGCGAAGGTTCTGCCCGCCTTATCGACAGGCCTGTCCGACCAGATCGGCCGCCTTCTCCCCGATCAGGATGCAGGGCGCATTGGTGTTGGTCGAGACCATCGTCGGCATGATGGACGCGTCGGCGATCCTCAGGCCCTCGACACCGCGCACGCGAAGCTGGGGATCGACGACCGCACCGGGGTCGCTGCCCATGCGGCAGGTTCCGATCGGGTGCCACGAGGTCTGGCCCGTGGCGCAGGCATACGCCAGCAGCTGCGCGTCGCTGGCCAGCTCCGTGCCGGGCAGCAGTTCGCGCTTGATGAGGCGGCTCAGCGGTGGTTGCGCCGCAATCGCGCGGATCAGCCGCAGACCCGCGACGGTCAGGCGACGGTCGGCGTCCGCCTGCAGATAGTTCGCCTCGATCTTCGGGGCGGCAGCGGGATCGGCCGAGCCCACATGCACACTGCCGCGCGAATGCGGCCGGACCTGAAACGAACCCAGCGTGATGCCGGGGCAGCGGTCGATACCACCGCCGCCGGCACTGTAGCGATCCTTGCCGCTCATCAGCGCGAGCTGGACTTTCGTGTCCGCATGGTCGCTCTGGTCGCTCGAGGGCATGATGGCATGCGCCGTCACGGTCGACGTGGCCAGCAGGCCGCGCCGAAGCAGCAGATAACGCAGGCCCTCGAGCGCGCCGAGCAGCGGCTGGTTCAGTATGTCGTTGACGGTGCGTTCGCCCGCGATCTCGAACGACATGCGGACCTGGAGATGGTCCTGCAGGTTCTCGCCGACCTCGACACGCGCCAGCCGCGTGGCGATGCCGGCCCGTTCCAGCACCTGCGGATTGCCGATGCCCGAGCGCTCCAGGATCGCAGGCGATTCGATCGAACCGGCGCACAGCACCACTTCCCGCGCGGCGTGCGCTTCGATCCGACGGCCGCCATGCAGATACACGACGCCGACACAACGCGTGCCTTCGAACAGCAACCGGTCGACCGTCGCATGCGTGCGCACGGTCAGGTTGCCGCGTTGCATCGCGGGTCGCAAATAACCGACGGCGGTCGAACATCTGCGGCCATTGCGCACCGACAACTGCAACGGTGCGACGCCCGCGTTGTCGGGACCGTTGTAGTCGTCGAGCCTGGGGGCACCCAACCCCTGGCAGGCCTGCTCAAATGCGCGCGAAACCGGCGAGGCGTGGGCCACATCCGTCACGGCGATCGGGCCGCCGACGCCCCGATGCGCCGGGTCGCCACCAGCGCGATCTTCCAGCTTCTTGAAGTACGGCAGCACCTCGTCGTAGCCCCAACCCGGATTGCCCAGGTCGCGCCATGCATCCCACGCCGCGCGGGAGCCGCGCACGAAGACCATGCCGTTGACGGAGCTGGAGCCGCCCAGCACGCGTCCCTTGGGCCAGTAGACGGCCTGCTCGACCGGCGCCTTCCCTTTCTCGGTGAAGTATTGCCAGACGAATTTCGGGTTCGTGAGCAGTTTTCCGACACCCAGCGGAACATGGATCCACCGGTCTGTGTCCGGCCCGCCCGCTTCCAGCAGCAAGACGCGCTTCTTCGGGTCCTCGCTCAGACGCGCCGCGACCACGGCGCCGGCCGATCCGGCACCCACCACCACATAGTCGTATCGATTCAAATGCATGCGATTGCAACGCCAGCGCGCGAAAGCCTTTGCGAATCAGCCGTCCTGTTCAGCCGCATAAGCCGCTCGCGACGTCCATCGTCAGGAGTTGGCCACCGTATCTCGCACGGCGCGTCCAAGCCGGTCAAGCAGTTCATCCACCTCTGGCGCCGTGATGATCAGCGGCGGCCAGATCACCAGGAACGAGGGCCTGAACGGGGCCGTGAAGGCGAGCAGGCCGTGGCGCACGGCCGCGTGGCGCAGCCGCGCCCCGGTCTCGGGAGTCGGCGTCTCGATGCCGGTGAACAGGCCCAGTTGCCGACTGCCGATCACGAACTCCGGGAACATTGCCTGCAACGCCTGGTAGCCCTGGCTCAGTCGCTCGCCCATCGCCACCACGTTGCTCAGCAGGGCCGGGTCCGACAGCAGTTCGAGTGCCTTGGCGGCCACCAGGCAGCCGATCTCCGAGCCGGAAAAGGTGGATGGATGGGCCAGAGGCACCTCGTCGACGAACGCCAGCACCCGGTCGTTGAACAGGCAGCCCGCGATCGGGTAATAACCACCGCCCAGCGCCTTTCCGACCACCGCCATGTCGGGCACGATGCCCCAGTTCTCGAACGAAAACAGCTTCCCGGTGCGTCCCATGCCGGCCTGGACCTCGTCGCAGATCAGCAGCACGCCGTGCCGGTCGCACAATGCGCGCAGCGCCTGCAGGTAGCCGGGCGGCGGCAGCAGCGCTCCGGCCGAACCCTGGGCCGCCTCGAGCAGAACCGCGGCCGTGTCTGCGTCCATCGCCCGCGACACGGCGTCGATATCGCCATACGGCACCGGAACGATGCCCGGCGTCAGCGGACCGTAACGCGCGTTGATACCGGCGGGCGCGGCCGCAAGGCCGAATCCGACGAAGCCGTGGTAGGCCTTGTCCATCGTGATGATGTTGCGGCGGCCGGTCGCCCCGCGCGCGAACTTGCACGCCGCCTCGATGGCTTCGCCACCGGTCACGGCAAACTGCACATGGTCCAGGTTCCCCGGCGCCGCCTGGGCGAGCTTCTCGGCCATCCGGGCACGAATGGCCGACAACAGCATCCAGTCGCCCATGTCGGTGTCCCGCGCGGCCGTTGCCAGCACCCGGGCGACTTCCGGATGGCGGTGACCGAGGTTGAAGACGCCACCGGCACAACGGCAGTCGATGAAACTGCGGCCGTCGATGTCGTGGATCGTCACGCCCGCAGCCGAGCCCTGGACCAGCCCATAACCGGCCGTCGCATGCATCGCTTTCACGCGGCCGGAGGAAATATGCCTGGCGGTCAGATCGCAGGCGGCTCGGCTGGCAGAAACAAGCTCGGTCGTCATGGACGCCCCTGGTTCACGGCGGCACCCGGGCCATCACCTGCCGGATGGGCCCTGGGGTGGTGACAGGCGACACGGTGGCCATCGCCGGCAAGCTCAGGGTTTTCGGTCGAGCACAACGCGCCGGCCTTCGGGCAGCGATTGCGAAATGCGCAACCATCGATCCGGGCCAGCAGACTCGGCTGTTCCGCCTTCAGCATCGTGTACTCGGACGCCGGCAGCGGATGGAGCCGGGGTACGGCGGCCATCAGGGCGTTGGTATAGGGATGCTGCGGCCGCAGGAAGACGTCTTCGGTCGCGCCGCTCTCGACGATCCGGCCCAGGTACATCACGGCCACGTGGTCGCACACCCGGCGCACCACCGCCATGTCATGGCTGATGAAGACCATGGTCATGCCGAGATCGCGGATCAGCTTGGCCAGCAGGTTCAGCACCGAGGCCTGAACCGACACGTCGAGCGCGGCCGTAGGCTCGTCGGCGATCAGGATATCGGGTTCGAGCGCCAACGCGCGCGCGATGGCGATGCGCTGGCGCTGCCCGCCGGACAGGCCGCCGGGCTTCTTGTCCAGCGCCTGCACCGGCATGTGCACCTGTTCCATCAGTTCGCGGCACCGCGTCTCGATGCGCTCCCGGGGCACGATGTCGTGAAAGCGCAGCAGTTGCTCCAGCATCCGGCGCGTCGTCATCGCGGGGTTGAGCGAGGAGCCCGGATCCTGGAACACCATCTGGATGCGCCGCCGCTGCGCGGGCGCGCGTACCGCGCCCAGCGCAACACCCTGCAGCGACACGGATCCACCGGTCGGCGCCGTCAATCCGCTGAGCACGCGTGCCAGGGTGGACTTGCCGCAGCCCGATTCGCCGACGATGCCGAAGACCGTGCCTTTGGCAACGTCCAGCGAAACCGAACGCAGGGCGCGCAGAATCGCCGGTGCGCGGGAACTGCCGCCCACCGGGAAGTCCACACTCAGATCGCGCACCCGCAGCCAGTCACCCGCTGCGCCCGCTGTTGCGCTGCGCGCGGCGGAACGCGTGCCCGGCAAGGATCCGGTGGTGCTCATGCGACTCTCCCCACCTTGAAACAAGCGACGCTGACGCCTGCGCCCTGATCCTCGAGCGCCGGAGTTGCACCGCTGCACTCGGCACCCGCCAGCGGGCAGCGGGGCGCAAAGCGGCAGCCAAGCGGAAAATCGACCGGGCTCGGCGGTGTGCCCTCGATCGGCGTCAATTCGCCCGTCGACGCCTCGATGTCCGGAAGCGCCGCCAGCAGCGCGCGGGTGTAGGGATGCCGGGGATTGGCAAACACCTCGGCGCACGGACCCGACTCGACGATCAGTCCGGCATACATGACGCAGATCCGGTCTGCGATCTGGCGCACCAGCGCCAGATCGTGCGTGACGAAGACGATGCCCAGCCCGTCCTGCTTTTGCAGGTCGCGCAGCAGATCCACGATCTGCGCCTGTATCGTGACGTCCAGCGCGGTCGTGGGTTCGTCGCACAACAGGATCTCGGACGTGCATGCCAGTGCCATGGAGATCACGACGCGTTGCTTCAATCCCCCCGACATTTCGTGCGGCCAGAAGCGCACGCGGTTCTCGGGATCCGGCACGCCGACACGCCGCAGCAGTTCCACGGCGCGCGATTTGCTCTCGGCGCGCGTGCAGCCGGAGTGCTCGCGCACGATCTCGGCAATCAGGTCGCCGACGCGCATCAGCGGGTCCAGCGCAGCGCCCGGCTCCTGCGAGATCAGGCTGATCCTGCGACCACGCAGCTCGCGCGCAGCACGTTCGACCAGTGTGCCGCCCTCGGCGATCTGCTGCCGGCCGGTTCCACGCGACAGGCCGTCGGGCAACAGATCGAGGATCGCCTTTAGCGTCAGGCTCTTGCCCGAGCCGGACTCGCCGACGATTCCGAGGCACTCGCCGGCGTCGAGGAACAGGTCGACGGGGCCGACCGGCGATACGACCCTGCCATGCGACGCCAGATCGACGCGCAGGTTCTCGATGTTCAGGATGCGTGTCACCGGCCAACCTCCAAGCTGCGCCCTGCGGGATCCGCCTGGGGAAAGGCCCGGCAGATCACCAGGGTACCTTCGTGCTGCGCACTGCGGTATCCGCTCTTGAGGCGACCCGACGCGCTCATGACCGGTACCAATCGTCCAGGCCATCGGCAATCAGCGACAGCGCAATGCCGAACACCATCAGCATCAAGCCGGGCATCACCGCCAGGCGCCAGTGGCTGTGCAGGAAGGGCTGGCCTTCCGCGATCATGCGTCCCCATTCAGCGGTGGGCGGCTGAATGCCCACGCCCAGGAACGACAACGAGCTCAGCACCAGCACCATGAGCACGATGTCCGACATGAAATAGATCAGCGTCTGCGGCAATGCGTTGGGCATGACGTGCGTGACCAGGATATTCATCTCCGGCAGGCCCGTCACCCGCGCCGCCGCGATGAACTCCAGCGATCGCAGCCGCAGCACTTCGCCCCGCGTCAGGCGCGCGTACCCGACCCACGCGATGGCCGTCGCCGCGACGATGAACGAGGTGGCCCCGCTGCCCAGCGCAAACACCAGCACCAGCAGGAACACGTACACCGGGAACGCCTGCACCAGGTCCGCTGCCCGGCTGACGATCATGTCGGGCAGCCGCCCGAAATAGCCGGCCACCGCACCCACGGCGGTGCCGATCACCATCGGGAAGAACGCGGCCAGAAACGCGACCGGAAGGTCGACGCGGATGGCGATCAGCAGCCGGATCAGGAAGTCGCGGCCCAGCTGGTCGGTTCCAAGCCAGTGCGCGGCGCTGGGGGCCTGCAGGCGACTCAGGATGTCCGTCTTGTCCGGATCGAACGGCAACAGCATCGGGCCCAGCACACCGAGGACCACGTACACGCACAGGATGCCGATCCCGGTCTTGACCTTCGCCGGCAATGGCTTGCGCGCCGCACGCTGCAGCTCGCCCGGCGCGCCGGTGGACACGGCGGCTGCAGCGGGTGCCATCACTGCAGACCCCCGCGCGGATTCAGGAACGAGACCAGGATGTCCACCGTCAGGTGGACAAACGTGACGAAGAACGCCGTCACCAGCGTGATGCCCTGGATGATCGGAAAATCACGCTGCGAAACCGCGGTGACCAGCACCTGCCCCAGGCCGGGCAATGCAAAGGTCTTTTCGATCACCAGGCTGACGAAGATCATCGGCCCCACCTGGACCGAGATCATCGTGAGCAGGATGATGGCCGCGTGGCGCGACAGGTGGCGCAGCAGGATCGCCCTTTCGCTCAGGTCCGCGGCCCGCGACATCATCACGAAGTCCTGGCGGTACAGGCCGATGAATTTGGCGCGCAGCGCGCGGATCATGACAGGGGAAATCGCGATCGCAAACGTGGCTGCCGGCAGCACGATGGAATGCAGGTGGCCGGCGAATCCTTCGCCGAAGCCGGAAATCGGAAACAGGCCCGTGGGCAGCGCAACCAGCAGGATCAGCATCAGGCCGACCCAATAGGTCGGCATGCTGATACCCCCGACGCTCAGCCCGATCAGGCTGTAGTCCAGCAGGCTGTCCTTGCTGCGCGCCGATGCCGCGGAGACCACGGACGAGACGAGCACGCTCAACAGCGTTCCGCTCACCAGCAGCCAGATCGTCGGCGCCATGCGGTCCACGATGATGGAATTCACCGTGCGTCCGGACCGGGTGGATGTGCCCAGGTCACCCTGCAAGGCATTGCCGACGTAGGTCAGGTACTGCACCGGCAGGGATTTGTCCAGGCCGAGGTCGACCCGGATTTTCTGCACGGCCTCCTCGCTGGCATTGAGGCCGCCGATGGCACGCGCCGGGTCGCCGGGAATCACATGCAGCAGCAGCAGCACGAGAAACATGATCGCGGCCATCAGCGGGATCGTCTGCAACAGACGCTTCGCTATGAAACCGGCGTGGGACATGGGTTGGTCCTTGCTATCGAGGGGATGGCTGGCGGCATCGAACCGGGCGTCGCAGCCCGGGTCAATGCCTTGACGCGACAACCGGTCAGCTTAACGTTCCAGCCGGATGGCATCGAGCCGGTAGGCCGTGGTCACGACCGGGGCCAGGCCCTTGACGCCGTCCGCCACGCCAAACACGGTGGCCGGGTGGCCGACCGGAGCGGCCGAATAACTAGCCCGCATCAGGTTCTCGAATTTCCCGACGGCCGCCTTGCGGCTGGCCGCGTCCTTGGCCGTGCGGTATTCGTTGAGCGTCGCGCCGATGGCCTTGCCGTCCCATCCGCCAAGCGGGCCGAACGCAGACGCGTAGAAGTTCAGCATCTCCGCGGCGGTCGTGCCGAAAGTCGTGTTGCCGAGCAGCCAGACATCGAAATCGCTCTTGAGGACTTGTCCCATGACGGTATTGAAATCCGACACGTTGAGCTCGACCTGGAAACCGGCCGCCTGCAATTGCGACTGGATGGCCTGTACCAGCACCTCGTCGACACCGCGGATATAGGCCGCGCTCAGTCGGATCTTGGCGCCAGGAGTCGGTGACGCGGCCAGCGCGGCCTTGGCGGCCTTGAGGTCGAAGTCCCACTTGCCGTTGGTCGCCGGCACGGTGTCGGCCGTGCCCGGCATCAGCAAGCCCTGGATCGGCGTGGACAGATTGGGCCACAACGCCTTGCGGATCGCCTCGCGGTCGACCGCCATGGACAGGGCCTTGCGCGCCTCGATATTGTTGAACGGCGGCTTGTTGTTGTTCGTGTACAGCAACATGGTCCGCGCGGTGGGATTGACGACGAGCTGGTTCTTCTTCGGAATCTGGTCGATGAAGTCGAAGCGCACACTCTCGTAGATATCGATACCGCCCGACTTGAAGGCGGCCAGGCGTTCGTTGTCGCCCTGGATCATCTTCATCTTGACGGTATCGAGCGAGGTCTTTGCCGCATTCCAGTAGCTGGCATTCTTGGACAGGGTCATCGACGATCCAGGCGTCCATTCACCCAGTGTGAACGGTCCGGACGCAACCGGCGCGGCAAAGAACTCCTCGAGCTTCTTGCCGCCATAGTTGTCGGGCACGATGTAGACCCACAACAGGCCGGACAGGAAGAGGTTGTCGGTTCCCGCCAACGTGACTTTCACGCTGTTGTTCCCGGCAGCCTGCACTGCGGTGACACCGGCCAGCAGGCCCTTGTAGTTGTTCGACTTCTGGCGTGCCTCGTTGATCGAGAAGGCCACATCGGCCGCCGTCAGCGGCTTGCCATTCGAAAACTTGGCGTTCGCGCGCAGCTTGAACGTGTAGGTGTTGGCCGCCGCATCGAAGGTCCAGCTTTCCGCCAGGCCGGGGCCGTAGCCCTGCTCGTTCTTCGCGCCGTACACCAGCGTGTCGAACACCGCCGGGTGCACGATCTCGTCCTCGATCGTCGCGTGAGCGAAGACGTTCATCGACGATACGTCCGCCGGCCGTCCGATCGTCAGTGTTCCGCCGCCCTTCTGCGCGAGTGCCAGAGGTGCGGCACAGGCCAGGGATACGGCCATTGCGGTCGAAAGCAGGATTCTGCGGCTGATCGCCGGGGCAAATTGGATTTTCATGCGGGTCTCCTCGTGACGGTGGCTTGGTGGGGTGGGTGGTGTTGATGGAAAAGATTGGATTTTCATGCGGGTCTCCTCGTGATGGTGGCTTGGTGGGGTGGGTGGTGTTGATGGAAAAGTCATGTCGGCGCCTGAGAACGCGGGCGTGAACGTCGTCGGTCGATGATTTCTGGCTCTTGATCGGGTTCGATGCCGTTTCGGTCGACGGGCGCTCCGGATTTGCGGAAGCGCCCTTCGCGTCCTACTTCTGCAGCGCCCTTTTCATCGCTCCTGCAAAGGCATCGATCACCTGGTCCGCCTCCGCCTTGGACAGCACCAGCGGGGGCGCGATCAGGATAACGTTGTTGCGACCAGGGACGGTATTCGTATTGCGCCCCAGCAAGACCCCGTGACGCACGCAGTCGGTGGTGATGCCGACCATCTGCGCATCGCCCAGGGGCACCTTGGTTTGCCGGTCCTGAACGAGTTCGACGCCCGTCAGCATGCCCTTGCCGCGCACTTCGCCGACCAGGGGATGCTCGCTGAGCAGGGCACGCAGTTGCGTGCGGGTGTACTCGCCGACGGTGTTCGCGTTCTCGGCCAGACCCTCCTCCTCGACGATCTCGATCGCCCTGAGCGACACGGCAGCCGCCACCGGATGGCCGCCATAGGTATTGACTTGCCGGAAGTGCTGCAGCTTGGTCGGATCACCGCCGAATTTCTCGAAGATGTGCTCCTTGACGACCGTGGCCGCCACCGGCAGGTAGCCGCTGCCCAGGCCCTTCGCGAAAGTCATGATGTCCGCCTCGGCGCCCCAGTGCTGGTAGCCGAACATCTTTCCGAGCCGGCCGAATCCCGAGACGACCTCGTCGTAGATCAGCAGCACGCCGTAGCGGTCGCAGATCTCGCGCACCCGCCGGATGTAGTTGTCGGGCGGCACGATGACGCCGCCACCGGAGATCACCGGTTCCATGATGAAGGCCGCCACCGTCTCGGCGCCTTCGTGGATGATGGTCTCCTCCAGCAGCACGGCGCACTGCTCGGCGTGCTCCTCGGCGGTCAGCTTGGGATGGCCGCGGTACGGGTACGGCGGCATGACGTGGATGAAGCCCACCGGACCAGGGTCGTACCCGACCTTGCGCTCCGCCTGGCCGGTCGCGGCCATGGCCCCCATCGTCGCGCCATGGTAGGCACGATAACGCGAGATGATCTTGAACCGCCGCTCGCCGCCGTTGCCGGCCTGCTGATGGTATTGGCGCGCGATCTTGAACGCTGTCTCGTTGGCCTCGGAGCCGCTGGACGAGAAATAGACGTGGCAATCGAAGCCGAGCAGCTGCTGGATTTTCTCTGCGAAGTCGACCACCGGACCGCTGGTGAGCATGGGCGCCAGGTAGTTGAGCTCGCGCATCTGCCGGGCCGCTATTTCGCCCAGTTCCGAGCGCCCGTAGCCGATGTTCACGCACCAGAGCCCGGCAAGCGCGTCCAGCATGCGATTGCCGTTCTGGTCCGTCAAGAAGCAGCCCTTGGCACTGACGATGCGGTTCGGCGTGGTGCCGCGCATCGGTTGGTGTTGCGTCAACGGCCGCCACAAATGGTCCGGGAGGGCCTGGATGTTCGTCGTCATGGTCGTCTCCTGTGTCAAATTCAAGTCAATTCAGAAACCAGCCCGCCCATGGCGGCCGGCGCGAGTGATGGTGGGGCGCGATCGGGCCCGCTCTTGTCCGCCTGCTCACACAACGGGTCCCGTGCCGCAGACCAGCATGTACTTGTATACGGTCTCGCGGATGTCCCAGCGCACGGCAGAGCCCTTCGGGAAGAAGAAACTGTCGCCCGCCTTGATCTCGATCGGGTCTGCGCTGTCGACGGTGACCAAAGCCTTGCCGCCAAACAGGCTGACAAACTCGTTGAACGGCAGCGACGCCATTTCGATGACACCTGGCGTACAGGACCAGATACCCACGACCGGACCCGACCCGGGGGATCCACCGTCGATGCGGAGCGATTTTCGGGGCGCGCCGGACAGGACTGTCCAGCCGTCCTTCTCCAGGGCGTGATGCGGCAGGACCTTGTCCTGCGCGACACCCTGCCGGTAGTCGAACCGGGTGTTCATGCCAGGCATCACTCGATCGCCGTACGGATGCGCATCTCGACCAGGCCCTGCGTGATCGGCGACGGGACGGCCTCGGTGACGACTTCGATGAACGCCGGCTGACGCTGTTCGCGGGCGGCTTGCAGCGCGGCGCGCAGGCTGCCCACGTCCGGCGCCTGCTGCGAAAAGGCGCCTGTCGCCGCCAGGATCGGGTGAAACTCCTTTTTGCGCAGCGAAGTCGCGACGATCCTGCCGGCCCACATCGCCTTCTGCTGGTTCTGGATCATCCCCCATTGCGAGTTGTTGGCCACGACCATGGTGACCGGAAGGTCGAGGTCGAGCGCGGTGTCCATCGGCGTGAAGCCGGGCGCCAGGCCGAACGATCCGTCGCCGGTGATCAGCACCACGCGCGAATCCGGGTTGGCCATCTGGATGGCGGTCGCGAATGCCGGTCCGGTCCCCATCTGCTCCCAGGGTCCGGGCGCGAAAATGGCCTTGATCGGGTGGGCCTGCAGGGCCCATGCATTGATCGCCATTTCGAACCAGGAGGCGATGTCGCCGCCGTCGATCACGCAGATGTCGTTCTCGCGCAGCGACATCAGCACCTCGTAGCACAGGCGCAGCGGATGCATGGTGCCGCCCGCGTCGCCCGTCAGGACCTCGCTGAATTCGGCCACATGTTGCCGGCGACGTGCCTGCAGGCGCTCGAGCCAATCGGGTGCCATCGACTTGCCCAGATCCGGCACTTCAGCCAGGGCTTTGACGAGCATCCCGACGTCGCTGCAGACGCGCACATCCGCCAGCGCGTTGTTGCTGAGTTCGCGCGCCGTCGCATTCACGGTGATCAGCAGCGAGTTCGGGTTGACCAGCGGCGGCTCGCCGTAGTTGACCGGGAAGTCGAGCTGGCCGCCGAGCATGAGCACCACGTCCGCTTCCGCGCCGATCATGCGCGACGCATGGTTCTGGTGGTAGTCGATCAGGCCCAGGGCACAGCGGTGCCCCTGGTCGATCGACTTAGAATGGGTCAGGGGCACTAAGACCGGGATGTTCCACTTGTCGCACAGCGCGGCAAGGTCCTTGTCGGCCCGGCCGTACCAGACTTGCGGGCCGGCAATCACGACCGGCTTCTTCGCCGCGCGAAGCGCCTTGGCGATATCCGCCACATCGGCCGGATTCGGCGCGGGCCGGTGGATCTTGTTGCGGGTACGGTCGTACCGGCGCGCGCCCTGTGCCGGCTCGGCTTCGAGCTGCTTCGTGAACAGGAAATTGGTCGGTATGCACAGCTGCACCGGCCCGGTCGGATGCTGCGTCGCAATATCCCAGGCCTTGTCAAGGAACCATTCGATGCGCTGCGGTTCATTGACCTCGACCGAATACTTGGTCATGCAGCGCACGACCTCGGCCTGCGGCATTTCCTTGAAGCCCTGGTTGTCGAAGTTGTGCGAATTCGACGTCGCGCTGATGAAGATGACCGGATCGCCTGCGTAGCTTGCTTCGGCCACCGCGGAAATGTAGTTCGTGAAGCCACTGGGCTCGGCGATGCAGACCGACGGCTCCCGGGTGCAACGGGCCGTCGCCGTCGCGAGGAAGCCGGCCTCCATCTCGTTGCGGGTGCCAACCACCTCGATGCCGTATTGCTCGCAACCCATGTAGATGGGGTTGATAAAGCCGCCGCAGAGTGAAAATACCCGCTTGACGCCCTTGTCGCGCAGGGCCCGCGCCAACATGGCGCCGCCGGTGATCTTGCCTGCAGCAGTGCTGCCTATGTCAATCATGTCGTGTTCCTCGGAGGTGGGGTTGCATCCGGGCAGGGCCGTCGCAACAGATGATCTGGAACTCACTGTAGGGTTTGCTCCCGCAAAATGGAAATTGATCTTTCGTATGCGATACATTCACGCGTCCAATGAATGGTGTTCTGATGCATACGGGGGGTAGGTTCATGGATACTTGTGGCGCTGATCGGGAGCGGATCGCACAAGCGATCCAGCTCTATTTCGACGGAATGCACTACCGGGATCTGATTCGGCTGCGCAAGGCGTTCCATCCTCCGGCCTGCCTGTTCGGGTATCGCCGGCAGCAGTGCCTGCACGTTCCGGTGGAGGACTGGTTGCGGATCGTCGAATCGAGGCCCGTGCCGGCGAGCAACGGCGAGCCCCACGACATGCGGATCATGTCGACCGACATCAGCGGTTGCGTCGCGACCGCGAAGGTGGCGTACCTGTACCAGGGATTGCGGTTTGTCGAACACCTGACCCTGCTGAGGACGACCGATGCTGAATGGGTCATCGTCAACAAGGCGTGCCAATGTGAATCGCAGGAGTGACCTTATCGGGCGCCTGGTCCATGCCGCGCAGGCGGCGCATTCCCGTCGAGCCACGCTGCAAAGGCATCCGTTCCCGTGATCTTCAGATCGAACTGCCGCCCGGCCCGAAGGCAGGCCTCGAACAGGTTCTGCCCGTGCGAGCGCGCGCAGGAAATGACGAAGCCCGGCACCGCAGCCCTCAGGTTGACCAACTGCACGCGCATGCCGTGACAGGCCGTCGCAAGGAACAGCGGGCCCTGGGTCTCGCGCGGCTCCACGTCCACGGTCACCAGGCGCTGCACCACGTCCGTTGCCTTGGCGCCCCACAACCCCAGCAGGACCCAGCCGTCGGTCAGGTCGGTGTAGGCCGCATCCGTCCATTGCGGCGGCGCCGGGCTTGCCAGGTCGAAGACGATCGCCTGCTGCGGTGTCAGGCGGCCAACCAGCGCCTGGCCATTCCAGATCGCCTGGCCCGGCCTGGACACGCCCAGGGCGTCGGCCGCCGGACCGTGCACGACGGCCTTGGGTCGGTGGCTGAGATCGGCCAGTGCGACCGCGCAATTGCCCGCTGGCGGGTCGAATCGCTCGACCACGGGCCAGCCGCTCCAGGTGCCTTCGATGGGCTTGCCGGCCCAGGCGGGCAGCATGATGGTTCGGGTATGGGTCATCACATCTTCATCCTGTCACCGCTCGGGTCGTAGAACGGCGGCTTCGCGAACGCGGCCCGGGCCTGCTGGCCACCGTCGAACCACAGATCCACCGTTCCGCCTTCGCGCCAGTCCGCGTGCGGTGCAACCAGGGCCAGCCCGATGCTCTTGTCGAGAAGGGGGCTGTAGCGGATCGACGTCACGCGTCCGAGTTGGGCTTCACCCTTGACCACCAGCGCGCCATCGCGCACTGTCGAGCGGCCATTCACGCTGAAGGCGATGACCTGCTCGCGCAATGGCTGGTCGGCGTACAAGTCCAGCATCGGCTTGCCGACGGTCTCCGTCTTCTTGCGGTTGAGCATCCAGCCGAACGAGGATTCGAACAGGTTGGTGAACGAATCGGTATCCAGACCCGGGACCAGATGGCCCTTTTCCAACCGGCAGATATTGAGCGCTTCGAGTCCGAACGGCTTGAGCCCCAGCGGCTTGCCCGCCTGGAGCAGCTGGTTCCACAGGAACACCGCCTGGCTCGACGGGCACATCAGCTCGAAGCTCATCTCGCCCACGAAACCCATGCGCATCGCGATGACCGGGACCCCGGCCACCTCCAGCTGCATCCAGTTCAGGTACGGAAACGCCTGGTCGGACACATCCGCGTCGGTCAGCTTGGCGAGTATTTCACGGGACTTCGGGCCGGCCAGGTTGATGCCCGCGCGGGCATCGGTCAGGTTCACGACGTGGACGTCCCAGTTCTCCTCGCGGCACCAGCGGCCGTACCACTCCTCGGTCAGCGGCGCGCGCGCGCCAACCGTGGTCACCAGATAGTCGTCCTGTGCCATCTTGAGCGTGACGCCATCGTCCAGCAGCACGCCCTCCTCGTTGCACGAGGCGTGGTACAGGATCTTGTTGGCGGCCAGGTTGTCGACGCGCTTGGTCAGCACCCGGTTGAGCAGCTTGTCGGCGTCTGGCCCGAACACGCGGAACTTGCCCAGCACCGAGACATCGCAGATGCCCGCCGTCCGGTGGACGGCCAGGCTTTCGGCCTCCTCGTCGCCGAAGTCCATCATGCGCATCCACTGGCCCAGCCGCACCGCATTGCCGCCCTGCGCCACCTGCACATGGTGCAGCGGCGAGAGCTGCGGGTGATCGTGGTGCCCGGCAGCCATCGCGCCCAGGCTCATGGAGGACACCGGCGGCCGGGTTGTCGGCAGCACGCGCGACTGCAGCTCGGGGCGCTTGCTGGCGAGCAGGTGCGCGAAGTGGGCTTCGCACATCGCACCCTGGCAGGCGCCCTGAGTCGCGGTCGTGTACCGCTTGCAGGTCTCGATGTTGTTGAACCCCTCGGCAATGGCCTGCTCGACGTTCTTCTCGCTGACATCGTGGCAATAGCAGACAAAGCTCTTGGCCTTCCTCTGCTCTGCCGTCAGCATCGGCTGCAGATAGACCGCCTTGATGGCAACCGGCGCAGCGGGCGCTCGATCCGCCACGTGCCCGGTCGCGCCGACATCGATGCCGATACCCTTCAAGACGCTCGCCGCCGCGCTGCGCCCCTGCGCCTTGATCGCCTCGGGATCCTGCAGGCCCAGCACTCTTCCGGCCGCCCGGTAGGGCGCGGGCAACTGCTCGGGCAGATAGAAGTTGAGTCCGGTGTCGTAGTTCATCCTGGCGCCGATCTGCCCGAACAGCTTGTGCCTGGGGTAACGGCCGGCCGAGGCGACGATGGCATCGCACGCCACGCTCTGTGCGTCGGAGCCATCGAGCGCCGCCAGCGTGGCACCCGTGACCCGGCGCCCACCGTTCGATCCCGTGAGCGTGTAGCCGCACCAGGTCTTGACCCCCTTGGCGGCAAGCTGCTCGAGCAGCGCCGGATCCATGCCCTTGGCCCGAAAGTCCACCACACCCGCGAGCGCGATGCCCTTGTCCAGCATCTCCAGCCCGACCCGCGCCAGCTGGTCGTCTCCGCCGGCCAGCAGGACCTGCTGCCCGGGCCTGACGCCCCACCGATGCAGCATTCTTTGCGCCGCCTCGGGCAGCATCACGCCGGGCCGGTCGTTGTTCTCGAACAGCATCGGCATCGAGCTGGTTCCGGTGGCGATGACCGTCGTGCGCGCGCGCACATGGTGACTGCGCTCGACGAACCCCTGCGCACCCTGGCCCCCGACGGACTGAATGCAGATGGCCACACCATCGGGATAGATCGCCGATACCCGGGTCGAGGTCAGCACCTGGATGTTGGCGTGGCCCCGCACCCGGGCCATCGATTCCTGCGCCCGCCGGTATCCGGCCTCTCCCTGATACGCCTCGAACCCGCCCAGTTGTGCATCGGCCTCGGCCAGCACCACCCGCACCCCCGCCTGCGCCGCCGTGATGGCAGCCTCCATGCCGGCCAGGCCGCCACCGACCACCAGCATCTCCGGGCTCAGGTTCACCGCATCGAACTGCGGCCGGCCTGCCAGCGCCCGCACCCGACCCATGCTGCCCGGCATCGCGCGCATGATCTCCTTGACACGCAGCCAGAACCACTGCGGCTTGTAGAACATCTTGTAGTAAAAGCCCGTGGGCATGGCCCAGGAGAACGCGCCGGAGATCGCCTTGGCATCGAAGTCGACATTCTCCTGGGGCTGCACCGTCATGCCGTCGCTCACCGCCGTCTGGCAGGTCTTGGTGTGCATGCGCCCATCGACGTTCATGCTGCAGCGCGAACATTCGCCCGACAGGCACGAGGGCGAGCGGCGCCGGTGGTACTTGAACGAACGCGAGAAGGTATCGACCCCCGCGGCCAGCAGCGCGGAGGCCACCGTGTCGCCCTCGAACGCGCCGATGGTTCGCCCTTGGTATGTGAAACGGACGGGCTTGCTGCGGTCGATGACCTGCGTCGCACTGGCGGGCAGACGGCGGTTCATGGGGCTGTTCCCTCGGCGATTTCGTGGGTCACGGTATTGCGCCTTATCTTGAGCCAGACGCCGCAGCCCATGGTGTGGTACCACCATTCGTCCTGGAAGCCGGACATGTTCTCGTGGAAATACAGGTAGTCGCACCAGGCCTTGGCATCGGCCTGCGGCGCCGGAGCCTGCTTGCACTCGCCGCCGAACTTGAATTCGTAGGGATTGCGCGCTCCGCAATTCGGACAGTGGATCAGGAAGGCCATCGGTCAGCCCTTTTCAGATGATGATTTCGCGCACCCGCTGGCGGTTATAGAACCGCTCGAGTGCAAAAGGTTTGATCTTCTCGGGCATGCGCCCGGTGGCGACATACTCGGCCGCGTACTTGCCGCACGCCGGTGTCGCCTTGAATCCGTAGTAGCCCCAGGCGATGTCCAGCGACAGGTTCTCGATGCCGCTGGCACCCATCACCGGGGCCGAGTCGCCGGTGCAGTCACACAGCCCGTTCCAGCTGCGCACCACCCGCGCGTGCGCCAGGTCGGGGAAATACTCCAGGATCGTCGCAACACGCTCCGAGCATTCCTGCCAGGTGGTGTACGAATTCCACGACTGCCAGGGGTCCAGTTGGCCGCCCAGGATCATGTCGCCCTTGAGCGTCTGCTGGGTATACCAGTGCAGGCGCGGCGAGGCCACATACGGGTCCAGAAACGGCGCCATGATGTCGGTCGTCATGACCTGCATAGGGATCGTCACCACCGGAAACTTCACCCCCAGCATGCGCGCGATCTGGGACGAGTATCCGCCCACCGCAACATGGACTTTGGCCGCGGTAATCTCGCCCACATTGGTCTTGACGCCGGTGACGCGTTCGCCCGCAATCTGGAAGCCAGTCACCTCCACGCCGTTGCAGATATCGACACCCAGCCGTCCGGCCGCTTTCGCATAGCCCCACAACGCGGCGTCGTGGTGCACGGTCCCGCCTTCGGGGTGGTACTGCGCCCCGATCACCGGCAGCGCCGGGCGCTCGCTGATGTCCAGCGCCGGCACCAGCTTCTTGATCTCCTGCGGCGTGATCATCTCGATCCGGATGCCCGCCCGGCGCTGCAGGTCGCTTTGCATGCGCATGCTCACCAGTTCGCCGTCGCTGTGCGCCAGCGCGATCAGGCCCTTCTTCTGGACCATCAGGTTCCACTCCAGCTCGGCGCTCAGGCCATCCCACATCTGCAGGCTTTCCTTGTAGAACGGCAGCGTCTCGTGCGCACGCTTGTTGGAGCGCACCATTTCCGTATTGCGCCCCGAGCCACCCGAGCCGATGTAGCGCCGCTCCAGCACCGCGATGCGCTTGACGCCGTGGTAGCGCGCCAGGTTGTAGGCCGCGGCGAGCCCGTGCAGGCCACCGCCCACGACGATCACGTCGTAGCTTTTTTCCGGCTGCTTGTAGCGCAGTATTTGCCCTGTGGTGTCCACCGTCACTCCTGGTTGAATTGGGGCCCGGCCCCGCGGACCGGCTCCCTGCCGGTAGACGCACGACCCCCGGGCCGGTACTGCTGCGCGTTACGGCGCCTTGCCCGTCGCAGCAGCCTCGCGCGCGGCGAGCTCCTCCTTGAGAATCGGTGCACCCAGCGAACAGGAATGGATACCGATGACGCTGACCACCTGCAGCACCGCCATGATCTCCTCGCGCGTGGCGCCCAGCTCCAAAGCCTTTCGGATGTGCGTGCGCACGCCCGGCGCGTACATGTGCGTGCACGACGCATTGACCGCAATGAAGATCAACTCGATCGTCTTGCGATCCAGCGCACCGCTGCGCAGGGTCTGCATGCCCATGGCCATGAATTTCTCGGTCCACACCGGATCGAGTTCGGCAAATTCGTTCCAGTCCGGATTCCAGTTGCCCGTTTCGCGCAAGAGGTCCGTCGTCGGTGTCGTGCTCATGGTTGTCCTTTGTCTGGCTGATGGGCCATAGGTTCTCGAATCGGCGGGTGCAGGCGTCAGGTTGCAATTGGCGCCAGGTCGATACACGGTGATATCGCCGAACTCCGGCACTCCCTTGCACCGCATGGACCGGATCGCAATGTAAAATTTGTGTTGCAACCGTTGCCTTGCGCCGACTTTAAGTGCTGGGTCCGTACAATGGAAATTGAAATTTCGTATGCGACACATTCATGCGCAGAATGACTTGGCCGCCGCCCACCCCGGAAATGCCGCCGGCCATCCAGGCTGCGCCTTGCCACCTGCAGGCGTCCGGAATGATCTCGGCCTGAGACGGCGATGGGTTTTCGGCGCGAAACGGTGGTACCCTGCTGACCGGTCGGAACTGCTCCGGCCTGGAGTTCCTGTTCGAATGACAACTGCGATCGGGCCACGAGCCATGCTTGACCAGAGGTGCGGCCATGAGTCTGCGTAGGCTCGATCTCAATCTGCTGACCGTTTTCGACGCCATATTCGTCGAAGGCAACCTCACCCGTGCCGCGAGCCAGATCGGCATGAGCCAGCCGGCAATGAGCAATGCGCTGAGCCGGTTGCGGCACGTCACGAAAGACGAGCTGTTCGTGCGGGACGGACGCGGGCTGCACCCGACCCCGGTGGCTGTCGAACTGGCGCCGATCATTCGCCAGGCGCTGAACCTGCTGGAAATGGGACTGGAAACGACGCCGGGACTCAAGGCCGGAAAGCTCCAGGCGTTCTCGATCGCGGGAATGGACTATTACGAGGTGGTCATTCTTCCGAAACTGCTGGCGGTGATCGAAGAACGCGCCCCTGGCACGTCGCTCAAGGCGGCCACCGGAAACTCCTTCGACATGGAGAAGCCCCTGCGATATGGCGATATCGACCTGGTCATCGACTACCTTCCACTGGCCGGTTCCGAGTTCCGCTGTGAGATCCTGTTTGTCGAGACGCGGGTCGTGCTGATGAATGCGAATCCGGCGATGCCGCGGACCAGCATCTCGCTCGACGAATTCTTGAACCACGGACATGTTTTTCGGGGCGATCGTCCGGGCGAGGAGCGCATCGATCTGGTCGACGAGCTTCTTGGCAGGATGGGCCGGCGAAGGGATATCCGCGTCACGATCAACAACTGGCTTGCCATGCCGGCATTGGTGGCCCAGTCCAAGCTGATCGGGATTGCACCGCGCAGGATCGCGGAGTTGTACGCCGAAAGATTCGGCCTCACGATCGCTCCCCTGCCGTTGGAGGTTCGGCCCATACCGATCTACATGGTCTGGCACGAGAGCCGCGACGACAACCACGCACACCGCTGGCTCCGCGCCCAGCTCAAACGCGTCTGCCGGAACCTTTGAAGCTGCAGGGGCACGGTGCGCCGCGGTCGGTTCCCTTCATCCATGCGGCCACCTTCTGGCCTCTCACGCTGGAACGAATGACCGCGACGGTGGCTGACGCCTGGCCCCCACCTCAATAGCGCCACCCACCGTTCCCGGCATCATTGCGACAATCCTGCCATCCGGGTCCGGTGCAGATCTTCGGGTTCGAGGGACTCGTCATCGGGACTGCGGTCCGGGACCGGGCGGGGCACTGGGATCCGCAGGAGCGGGCGGCCGCCGAGATGCGGGTCAAATGCAAAGGTTTCGCGCCGCCAAGAAGAATTGGCTCGCCAGGCCCAGCTACAACAAGACGCTGACGATCTATTTCAAGCGCTCATCTTGCGCGGCATCCGCTCAGCTGCCAACTTAGAGCGCAGCATCGTGGTCAGTGCGCCAGCCCCCGTCATGCAATTGGTCGCGAACCAACTCAAAGGCATAGGCATATTTTGTCGTGCGCTGGGACCCGCGGGCGTTGCCGCGAGCGATCTCGAAAGCCAGCAGTCGCAGGACGACATCAAGGGGCACCCTCAAGTGAAACCCAAAACATTCAGCAAGCTATACGGTCTGCTGAACCACATGAGTGACATCCGATACGAACACCACAAAGCGAACGTCACCGAATGGATCAATGCCTATGAGACCAATGGGGGGCTGGTCAAACTGATGCGCAAACTGGATCACACCATTCAGCAGATTCGGACCGACTTTCACTTGCAGCACCAAGACCCCATGGTCGCGTACTACAACCTCCATCTCAAGCCACTGCTAGACCGCGAATCCGACACCGATCACTCAGACGACCATAGCAGCGATACCGCTTACCGCATCACGCTGAACCCGCGCGAACCCCGAGACGTCGTCATGAGTGAGTTTGCAGACGTCCCCACCTGGATGCTGGGCACCAGTGGCAGCGGACTGGTGAGAAACATATTGATGCAAGCCGAGGGCGAGGCGCGCGCTGGACACAACCATTTGGCGATCACATTCGAGAAGATTGACTCCAACCCATCGCGCTGGGGCGACAACCAGATGCACAAAGTCTCAAAGTACAGCGAGCCGTTGGGCGTGGCACCTTTTGCACCCGAAATCTTGGGGCAATCCCTCGCGTGCCTGGGGTTTGAGGCCGAGATCGATAGCCACCACGTCAAATTGGCCTGGTGAGGGCATTGCGTTGTTGGACCGCCATTACGCGCATCTCACCAGACAATCAACAAAAACCAAAATCCTAGTTGATAGTTGATTTGATGGTTGAAAACAAAAAACGCGCCCGAAGGCGCGTATTTGCTTGATATTTGGCGGAGTGGACGGGACTCGAACCCGCGACCCCCGGCGTGACAGGCCGGTATTCTAACCAACTGAACTACCACTCCACGTGGACAGCTTTTAAGGAACGCTTGAGGCGTTCCGCAAGTACTGCAAACTTGGCGACCCTACGGGGATTCGAACCCCGGTACCCACCGTGAAAGGGTGGTGTCCTAGGCCTCTAGACGATAGGGTCAAAACCTAGAATTTCCGACAGCTTTAAATTATACAACGATCTATCGTTTTTTAATCGTAAGCTGCATTTTTTTGGTGGAGGTAAGCGGGATCGAACCGCTGACCTCTTGCATGCCATGCAAGCGCTCTCCCATCTGAGCTATACCCCCTCAAATTCGTCTGGCGTTTCAGTCGCAACCGTTACGCCGTCCGAGCCCGCAAGTATAAAACATTTTTCAGAAGCTTCTGAGCCGCTCAATCACATTTTTTTTCTCGTGCAGAGCCAGCATGGCATCAACAGATGGGGTGTTCGGTGTGCCCATAACCAATACGCGGATGGGCATTGCCAACTGAGGCATCTTGAGGCCGT
>Ga0255769_10001030_pt1 | contig 33004 bp, 19 predicted proteins | sample 041ome_9_FD_179637 | JGI IMG/M metagenome (GOLD analysis project Ga0255769, IMG submission 179637) | Coastal salt marsh microbial communities from the Groves Creek Marsh, Skidaway Island, Georgia - 041413US metaG (version 2) | ecosystem: Environmental > Aquatic > Marine > Intertidal zone > Salt...
CCGTCGTGTGGACGCTGCTCGGTCGGTGGCCAACTTCCGATTCTTTGCCGACCACGCCAAAGGTCACAAAGACCCCACGTTTTCCGATCACGGCGCCGTGAACCACGTCCATCGCTCACCGGTGGGCGTGGTGGGTCTCATCACGCCGTGGAACCTTCCGCTCTATTTGCTGTCGTGGAAAGTGGCCCCGGCCTTGTTGATGGGCAACACCGTGGTCGCCAAGCCATCGGAACTCACCCCGCTTACGGCAGACTTCCTCGCCAAAACCCTTCACGGCTTGGGATTGCCCGCCGGCGTGTTCAACCTCGTTCACGGCTACGGCCCGGAGGTGGGTCAAGCCATCGTCGAGCATCCCGACATCCGCGGCATCTCGTTCACCGGGGGCACAGCAACCGGACGATTGGTGGCGGCGACCGCTGCGCCCATGTTCAAGAAACTCTCTCTTGAATTGGGCGGCAAAAACGCCACGGTCGTGCTCGATGATGCTCCCCTCGACGACATCATGGAGGGTTTGGTGCGTGCTTCTTTCACCAATTCCGGGCAGGTCTGTTTGTGCGGTTCCCGCATTTTGGTCGATGAAACGATTTACGACACCTTCGCTGCAAAATTCGTCGCCAAAGTGGAGGAACTTCGTTTGGGAGACCCGCGAGACGAGGCGACCCAAATGGGTACGGTCATCTCCCAGGACCACAAGGCCAAGGTGGAATCCTACATTCGCCTCGGCATCGAAGAGGGCGGCATCGTGCTCACCGGAGGTTTGAGCGAACAGGCACCTGTCGTCGGCGTCCCCTCCGAAGGTGCTTTCCTTCGCCCCACCGTGATTGCCGGCCTCCCTGCATCCTGCCGCACGGCTACCGAGGAGATTTTCGGCCCGGTCGTGACCTTGCATGCGTTCGCCAGCGAGGACGAAGCGGTGGAGATGGCGAACCTCACGGAATACGGGCTGGCGGGCTCGGTGTGGACTGCGGATATCGAGCGAGGTCATGCTTTTGCAAAGCGGATGGAAACGGGCATCGTTTGGGTAAACACTTGGCTGAACCGAGACCTGCGTACGCCGTTTGGTGGCGTCAAGCAGTCCGGCGTCGGCCGGGAAGGGGGCGACTGGTCGATGGCCTTCTTCTCCGAGATGACCAACGTCTGTATTCAACAACCCTGAGAACACATCTTCAAAGGCCACCGATGTTTGCTTTGCGCATGGATGAAGACACGCTCCCGTTGTTTGTCCTTCCCATGGTCCTCTTCCCTGGAGAAACCCAAGAGTTGCGGGTCTTCGAACCTCGCTACCGCCAAATGCTGGACACCTGCATCCTCGACGAACGCCCTTTCGGTTTGGTGCTCAACGATCCGTTTGAGCCCACCAACGGCTGGGACGGTCCGCGGCGACACGGCTGTGAAGCGGTGATTGTTCGCCATGAAACCCGGGGCATGAACCACTTCATCACCGTTGAGGGTGGCCGTCGGTTCTTCATTGAACAGGTGATTGAACCCGCGCTTCCCCCACTTCACGACCCCTCGCTTGCCGACCTCATTGAAGGGGGCATTGCACCCGACGTCCACACCTTGCTCGAGCGGGTGCCAGAAGACCATCCGCACCAACGCCTGTACGTTTCGGGAAAGGTCCGTTACCTGCCGGAGGAGGGGGCCTTGACCGATGCCGACCAAACCGTTCTTGAGGGGTTTGCCGCAGAGGTCATACGACGGGCCGGGGACGGTATGAACGTCGATAGCAGCATGCTTGACCACTTGATTGAGCGCTTGTGCGAGGAGCAGATCAGCGAGGCCCGCACCTCGATTTACAACATCGCCGCCCTTTGTCTGAACGACCTGGAAGGGCGACAGCAACTGCTCGCCTGCACTACGGCTGAAGAAGCGATGAACGAGCTGCAAAGTCAACTCGTAGGCCTGTACGACAAAACCGACTGAGTCGGGCGAGGATTTGAAAACACCATGGACGGTGGAGAAACCATGTCCGTTTACGGCGCAGCCCGGAAGGTCACCACGCACACCCTCCAGGAGATGAAGCGGGCCGGTGAAAAAATCACGATGCTCACCGCCTATGATTACTCGTTGGCCAAACTCGTTGACCAAGCTGGCGTCGACGTCATCCTGGTCGGCGATTCCGCTTCCAACGTGATGGCCGGCCAAGTCACGACCGTCCCGATGACGCTTGACCACATGATCTACCACGCCCAGTGCGTGGAACGTGCTGTTGACCGGGCGCTCTTGGTGGTGGACATGCCTTTTGGAACCTACCAGGGCAACTCGCGCCAAGCATTGGAGTCAGCGATTCGAATCATGAAAGAATCGAGCGGTCATGCCGTCAAATTGGAGGGCGGTGCAGAAATCGTCGAGTCCGTTCAACGCATTTTGACCGCTGGCATCCCCGTTATGGGTCATTTGGGGTTGACGCCGCAATCCATCTACAAATTTGGAACCTATTCCGTTCGGGCTAAGGAGGATGAAGAGGCCGAGAAACTCATCGCCGATGCAAAGGTGCTTGAAGAGGCCGGATGTTTTGCCATCGTGCTCGAAAAAATCCCCCGTGACCTCGCCAAGCGGGTTTCCGAGGCCCTCAACATTCCCACCATCGGTATCGGTGCTGGCCCGGACGTTGACGGCCAAGTGTTGGTGCTGCACGACCTGTTGGGAATCACGATGGATTTCTCTCCTCGGTTTTTGCGACGCTACCTCAATCTCGCCGAATCGATTGACGGCGCTCTCAAGCAATACTGCGATGATGTCCGCGCCGGAGAGTTCCCCAGCGACGAGGAATCGTACACGTCGTGATCATCCGAAGAGGTTGTACGCCAACAATGAGCCCCCCAAGGCCCCAACATTGACTCCGAGGGTGTGCCACAGAGCGGAGCGAAACGGTGGGAGATGAAATCGCCACCACGAGGTGCTGACCCAAATCCAAACGACGATGGCCACGTACCCTCCGCAAATCAAAGCCCCGTAGCCCGTCATCCAAACGCCGAGAAAAAAAACACTGAGCACCGATGCCCCGGCAAGGTATTCTTTCCAGCGAGCAGGGTCGTGGTCGGTGAGCCAACGATGAAACAGAGGAGAGAGCAGCAACATGAGCAATAACGCTCCTTGAACCGGGTTGGGAAGGTCGTAGGTTAGACGAGGTTGGACCGCCACCTGCCACACAGCTCCGACACCTGCTCCGAAGAAGGCGGGAAAACCGACGTTGTCCCACGTCTCCTTCCAGGTTGCTGAAGAAGGAAGCGGCGGTGCATCAAGAGGAAGCACCACTGCGCCATCCTCTCCCTCCATGGCCAAGCGAGAACCACACCCTGTTTAGGCCTTGGTGTTGCAGGTCGCAAGCCCTCAATGCGATGATGAATTAAACCTCGGGGGCATGCGATGGGCATGGCCAAAGGGCAAATTGTCGCAGGATGCCTCGCCCCTCACCCACCGCATCTGGTGTATGCGGAAAACCCACCCCAAAACGAACCTGTAGCCGAAGGCGGATGGGAGCAACTCCGCTGGGGCTACGAACGCCTTCGTGCTTCACTCGCCGACATCGATTACGACGCCATCGTTTTGCTCTCCCCGCACTGGCAGACGTATGTCGGAACCCATTTTTTGGGCTTGGAACACTTCGAAGGGCTCTCCGTCGACCCCATTTTCCCAAATCTGTTTCGCTACCACTACAACATGAACGTGGACGTTGAACTCGCAAAGGCGATTCACGACGAGGCAGAGGCCGCCGGATTGCCGGTGAAGATGATGGAAAACCCCGACTTCCGTGTCGATTACGGCACCATCACCACCGGCCATTTGTTCAATCCCGAATGGGACAAACCCCTTGTCGTGATTTCAAGCAACCGCTCAACGGCGTACTACTCGGTCGAGGTCATGCAGGAAATCATGATCGAATTGGGCAAAGTCACGCGCAAGGCGATCGAAGCGAGTGGAAAGCGCGTGGTCGTCCTCGCCAGCAATTCCCTTTCCCACCGGCATTTCACCACCGAATCCGAAGTCCCCGAAGACATGAGCAAAGAACACATCACAAGTCATGCCATGCACCTTTGGGACATGCGAATCATCGATTACATGCGAAGCGGCCAGGCTCAACGCATCCTCGATGAGATGCCGGAGTTTACCGAACAGGCCATCGCGGAAAGTGACGGAGGGGGCCTCTCATGGCTTCTGTCCACCTTGGACGTCCCGGATTACCCCGCCATCCTTCACGGGTACGGCACCATCATCGGCACGGGAAACGCCGTGGTGGAATGGCCGTGCCATGCCCATGAGGTGAGCGAAGCATGAGTTCTGGAGAAGTCGTGGCCTCGTTTGTCGTGCCCGTCCACCCTCACACCGTGCTCGCTCCGGACCAAAACCCCGGCTGGCAGAGGCTTCGGGACGCATTTGATGAAGCGGCCCAAACGATTCGAGATCTTGAAGCGGATTTGCTCATCGTGTACTCGACGACCTGGCCGTCCATCATCGGCCATCAGATTCAATCCGACCCGAACCCGGAATGGGTGATGGTGGACCATGACTTTCACGATTTGGGCTCCATACCTTACTCGTTCAACATTGACGCTGAGTTCGCCCATGCATGGGACGAAGCGAATCGCAAACGCGGGTTACAAAGCCGCTGTGTGAACTACAAAGGGTTCCCCATCGATGTCGGTTCGGTTGTGGCGTTGACACTGCTGAACCCCGACAACAGCATCCCCGCTGTCATCGTCTCTTCAAACATGTACGCCAACCGAAGCGAAACCACGGTTCTTGCAAAGTCGTGTCTCGACGTCATCAAGGCCCAAGGACGGCGCGCCGTGGCCATCACCGCCATGTCGCTTTCCAACCGGATGTTTACGGATTTCATCTCGCCTCAAGATGACAAAATTCACTCCCTCAAAGATGACGAGTGGAACCGGAAAATTCTGGAATTCTTCAAACAGGGGCGACTTGAAGATGTCGGCCAGCTCTCACGAACGATTCACCAACAAATTCGGGTGCAGAAGGTGGTCGCTTTCAAGCCCATGTGGTGGCTTTCGGCCATGAACGGAAACCGCAACGACTTGACGGGTCGTGTGATGGCATACGAAGCAATTCACGGCGCAGGTGGAGCCGTCGTTCATCTTGACCCTGCCTCCAGCGGAGTTGGCGACAAGGAGTACGACGAAGACGACGTTGAGTACTACCACGGCGAACGGGACGTCCTGGACATCGTCGAAGAGGACCAAGTTCAGAGTCAAACAAACGACGAAGTCACCGAAGAAACGTCAAACGGACCGGACTTGTGGGAACCAACGGAAGCAAAGGGTTCCGTGAACACCACCACCGCTCCCAAACCCGTCGGAGCATACCCTCACGCTCGCCGAGTTGGAGACATGCTGTTTCTCTCTGGCGTTGGCCCGCGACAACCTGGAACAAACGCCATCCCCGGAGGGCCAATACATGACAAAAACGGAGAACCCCTGCCTTACGACATCAAGGCACAGACCCGTGCCGTTGTAGAGAACGTCAAACGCATCGTGGAGGAAGCCGGAGCGACCATGGAGCAGGTGGTTGACGTCACCACGTTCCTTGTTGACATGAAACGTGACTTCCAAGGGTACAACGAAGTATGGGCCGAAACGCTCGGAAAGGTGGGTCCCACCCGAACGACACTCGCTATCGATGCGTTGCCCACGCCGATTGCAGTGGAAATGAAGGTTATCGTTCACATGCCAGCATGATTACCGGATTCCGGCGCTATACGAACGCGACCATACCAACGGCTAATATGACACAGAGGTTTGGCACCACTAACAATCGGTCTTCTAGTCGGAAATCGGGGGTGAATGAATGGCCGTTGAAAACATCATCAAGAGCGTCGCACAAGGAGATCTCAAATCCGCAGGTGCCGAACTCAAAACAACGTTCGCACGGACCATCGGACTCGCAGGCGTGGTGATTATCTCCCTCTCGGCCATGTTACCCGGCATCTTTGTCACGCCGACGTTTGCCGCTGAAATCATGGGACCCGGAATCTGGTTGGCCTTTTTGCTCGCCGCCTCCGTGGTGCTTCCGGGAGCCGTTTCAAAATCTGAATTGTCCTCGGGCATGCCCTCGAGCGGCGGGTCGTACGTGTACTTGGAAAGAACCTACGGCCCCTTGATTGGAACCATCAGCGGGCTCGGCCTCTGGTCGTCTTTCCTGCTCAAATCCGCCTTCGCCCTCATCGGTTTCTCGGCCTATTTCGCTGTAGTGACGGCGTATTTTGACATCGAATTGAGCATGTACACCCTTTCGTTATCGGCATTGGTTCTCATCACGTTCGTCAACATTCTTGGCGTGTCCAAGGTCAAAGCCATCCAAACTCCCATCGTGCTCGTGACGGTTGCTTTGCTGGCACTCATGTGCGTCATGGCGTTGTTTTCGGCTGATTTTGACGCATCTGTCCCCATCGAAGGGGCCTTCTCAACCGACATGTGGACGCTTGCAGAGACCGCAGCTTTCGTTTTCGTTGCTTTTGCAGGGGTCACCAAAGTGGCAGCCATCGGGGACGAGGTCAAAAACCCCGAAAAGAACCTGCCCGCAGGCATCTTGGTGTCCCTCGCCATCGCAACGGTGGTTTACTCAGCGCTGGCTTTTGCGATGATGGCTGTGCTTCCCGGCGAGTGGTGGATGAAAGACGGCAAAGTCATTGAAAATCCTATCTCGGTCTTCGCAGAACACATCGCAGGCTCTGAGTTTGGCGTTCTCGTCGCCATCATTTCGGTGTTGACCATGATCTCCATGGCTTTGGCCGGTATCCTCGCCTCTTCCAGATTCTTGTTTGCCATGTCACGAGACAACCTCCTGCCACAGCCGTTGGAGGAAGTGAACGCTCGATTTGAAACCCCTCACTTTCCGATTCTTATCACGGGCTTAGCCATGGGCCTTGCCATCGTTTTCGTGCCGCTAAAGGACGTGGTGAAACTAGCATCTGGATTCAAAATCATGATCTTCATGCTCATCAATTCCTGTGTCATCGTTTTGCGCCAAACCAGTCATGTCCACGACTGGAAACCGGCCTACAAAGGTCCGCTCTACCCGTACCTCAACATTTGGGGAATCGTTGCAGGGGCCTTCCTGATCTCACTTATGGGTTCAAAAGCCTACATCGGCGGAGGCGTCGCCCTGGTAGCGGGCATCGTCACTTATGCGCTCTACGGTAGGAAGCACTACGTCGCTCACCAAGATACGCCCTTCACCACCTTCCGGCAACTCTTCGGGATCGCCAGCACCACCGAGCACGACCGAAGGCTTGCTGCGTTTCACGCTGCCGATTTCGGGGACAAGAATCACCTTACGCTTCGTGAGTTCCAGAACGCACTCAAAGCCCTTGGTTTCACGTTCACCAGAGACGAATCACGGGTCATTTTCCACAAGGCCGACGAGAACGAAGACGGCGTCATCGACATTGACGAGTTCTTCAAGAGTTACGAGTCCCTTGAGGATGAGTAACCTCACTCGTGACGGATCCATTCCCCTTCAGGGGTGACTTCCCAATACTGAAGTTCTTCGGAGACGTCAACATACCATCCCGTTTGGCCTTGAACGGTGGACGGGGTCGCCTGCATGACGCCAACTTTGCCGGCCTCAGCAGCCAGTTCTTTGATGGAGGCCTCGGTCAATCCATGACGCTCGTGAAGCGGCGTGTCGTCCGAGGGAAGATGAGCGCCAATGGCCACCTCATCCCCTTCAGCCTCATCATCGTCCTTATCGAAGACGTCCTCGACCCAGACATCCTTCTCGACTTCTGAGGCTTTGCGTGCAAGAACAACAAGCACGGCGAGGATCAAGGCCAACAACAACGCAGCCATGGCCATGGCCGTGTTGGTCGAACCGACCGCTCCACCCAAAAGAACCTCGTCCACGTCAAAGAACGTCTGCGCGAGCAGTCCGTTCCACCGGACGGTGCAAGACCGGTCGGTACCGCCGTTCTCAAGATCCACTTCCCAGGTCCCGTTGGTCACGAAACTGACATCGCCGGCCGTGCATGTGACGCTGGTGTTGGTTCGAGGAATGGTCAAGTTGTTGCCGTACACATCGGTGCCGAACGCATTGAGGAGAACCACATCCCCTTCAGCAAGACCTTGGCGACTCATGCTGGCTTGAATGCGAACGGGTGAACCGGATTCAATGGTGAGTGCCACGACGTGTTCTGCACCCGATTCTGAAAGGACGAGGTCATAGGTGCCAACCCGCTTCCCCGTGAACTGCCAGAAACCAATTCCCTTTGGTGAGGCCTCCAACACCCCAAAAGACGTGTTGAGGTCCGTGACCACGTTTGACGACGGGCCCACATTACCGTTCACATCGACGACTTGGATGAAAATATCGTGCGGCTCTCCAGCGTGAACCACCAAACCCTCCTCGCCAACATCGGTTTGAAGCGCATGGGCCTGGCCCGCCACAACGGTCAAACGAACGGTGGCAAAGACCCCGTCTGCGTTGACGCGCAATTCATGCCCGCCAAGCGAGGTGGCGACCCAACGCCCGTCGTTGAGCAACATCTCAAGCGTGATGTCTTCGCCGTTGATGGACCAATTCAAGGCAATCTCCGTCAGTTCGTTGCCGTATGCATCAAAAAATTGAGGGTTCAAGTCAAGTTCACCGTCGGCAGGGACACGTGTTCCCTCTCCTTCCAGCGTGATGAAAGCCAAACGCCCGGCCCGAACATCAAAGTCACCGTCGGCAGTAAACATGACGCCCGTGGTGTTGTCAAACCAACTCCCATCGAAACGCCAGGAACGAACGCTGGTTGCTTGAACCAATGCGTAGGAATCCGTAGAGGTGATTTCCGTTTCGTCCCCCATGGTCATGTTGATGTTGCCTTCCACCACCCATCGGTTCCCTTTGACGTCCTCAGCGAGCAATTCAACCACGACTTGGTCGCCTGCTGAAGGCTGAGAAGGGGTCATTTTGAACCGCAAATCCACGGCCCGACCGTGTTCAACGTTGACGTCCAACGAGGAGACGACCGTACCGTCGGTTCCAGATAGGGTGACCGGACCGACGGAGGAGGGGTTCCAAAACACACGGCCGTCATCGTCAACCGAGAGCCCACCGGAGGTGGCGGAGAGCGAGCCGATGGAAGGTGAAACAAATCCAATGTACCCGTTTGCATCTCTTCGCTCAAAAACGAGTTCGTAGGATTCTCCGGCCATGTACGCATCAACGGATTGGGCAAACATCAATTCCGATGCAACGGCATCACCAGGAATGACCGAGAGGGTGGTGCTTCCCGTGATGTTGCCTGCAGTGGCAGAGATCATCCAGGCACCCGTGTTGATAGCGTGGTAGGCGCCAGCTGCGTTGAACGAACCGTTTTCAGCATACCATGCGATGGGTCCAGCTTCCAAGAGCGGCATTTCGTATCCGTTGATGTCAATCAATTGAGGGACAATGGTCGTCCACGATCCGGCTCGCACCTGAAGATGGTCGTCAAACACAAAGGCATGTGGTTGTCCGGCTCGAACCGTCAGCACGGTTTGGTCTTGGAGTTGGTTGAGACGAACCCGAACGGTGTAGTTCCCCGTATCTTCAGGGACCCAAATCGGTGAACCGTGGCCGATGTAATCGCCATCAATGTCCCAAACCAAACCAGAATCGTCGTCGATGATGTTTCCGCGCCCATCGATGATGTCTGCTTGAAGCGTATTGGACTCAAGCACACCCAACACGAGGGAGGCGATCTCAACGCCAATGGCCACGCCGGGGGTTACGGTGAGGTTGTAACTCGCTTGCAAGCCGTTGTGTTCTGCAGTGATCTCGATCAAACCCGATGACCATGGAAAAAAGACACCGTCATCGGTGATGGTCCCGTTGGTTGAAGACCAGGTGACCTCGCCTTCAACAGGGTTGTTGACGGCGTCATAAATGATGGCCACGAAACTTGCAACTTCATCGGCGGAGATGGAAGCGGGGGGGGAATCGATGACAACACGGTCAGGGGTTCCAGAGCGATGAACCTGAACAGGTTCGGGCAACATGACCGTCGATGCAGGCACCACCAAGCAAAGAACCGTGATAGCGATCAAAGCGAAGGCCATGCTTGCTCTGGACACGCTGTCACCCCGCTCACTCGTCGTGATATTCGTGCCATTCCTCTTCGCCTGCGTTGCGGTACCACCATACACCGGCTTCGTCCTCGTACCATTCCGTCCCGTCTTCGTCCACCGTGGTCTCAGGTTCAGCCTCTTCAACAACATCTTCCTCTGGAGGTACTTCTTCTGCAGGTGGGCCGGATGGACCCGGCGCTGGGCCGCTTGGACCCGAGGCAGGACCCTTTGGACCGGGCGCTGGGCCGCTTGGACCCGAGGCAGGACCCTTTGGACCGGGCGCTGGGCCGCTTGGACCGGAAGGTGCATCATCGTCATCTTCATCCTCATCGTCCCAATCATCGTTGACCCCTGAGCGCAAAAACATCACGCCGAGCACGAGCAAGACAAGGGCGACAAGCGCCAACAGACCGGCACCGACGTAGTACAATGTGCCGCCAGCTTCGAAGAAGCCGTTGAGGTTGCCAACGACGTTGATCTCCTCGTTTACACGGACCGCACCCACGCTGATGGTGATGGTTTGAGGTCCGTCGTCGAGGGTCTTGATGGTCCAGGAGTTGGAGACGATCATCGTTGCCGTGGCTCGACCGGTCGCGTCAACCTTGATGCTTCCCGGGACGGCGATTTCGTTATCATAGGCGTCAAAGGCTCGAATCGTCACGTCAAGGCTTCCCAATTGGTCGACCGTCTTCGTGCTCAAATTGACCTCAAGACGGTTAACGATCTTCTGTGCCTCAACGGTGATTTCAAGCGTGGAGGTTGCACCACTGGCGGCGTAGGTGAGCGTGTGGAGACCTGCGACTTCGGCGGTGTAGTGGTAGCGACCGTCGGTTGTGGTGTTGATGTCCAAGGTTGCAACCGAACCACCGTTTTCGGTCCACTCCACGTTCTGAGCAAAGGTGTTTCCATCGGCATCGGTACCCGTCACTTGAATGTCAACACGGTCGCCCGCTGTTGGGTTTGTCAATGAGGCGTCAGCGGAAACCCTGACGGCGACGCCGTGAAGCACCTTGATGGAGACACTGTCCGAGATGTTGAATCCGGTTCCGCTGATGCTGTAGGCCTCGATGGTCCACTCTCCAACGGTGGTTGCTTCCCAGCGCATGTCGTTCAGCAGCAGCTCGGTGGTGATGTCGCGAACAGAACCGTTCGAGAGGTCAACTTCAACCCAAGTGAGGGTTCCAGCATCGATGCGATTGTTGTCGGCATCGTAGAGGTCGGAGAGGAAATCTACGGCATAATCCGAGGTCATCTCGATGACGGCACCCGTACTCGCATCAGGGTTGTTGGTCGTTCCGCGAATGCTGACCGTGTGGAGGAACCCGTGATCAACGGTCATGTTGATGGAAACGGCATGGACGGTGGTCCCGTCATTGTACGAAGCGGTCAAGACATACGCTTCGTCACTTGCAAAGTACGGCGTGAACGTTGTAGCGTCGCCGGACTGCACCTCAAGGAAGGACGACGAGTCGCCCATGCTCGGATGATTAAGGCTCCAGTTCGCGATGATGGCCCACTGATTTCCTTTCCGGTCAATGGCGAATACTTCGGCATCAAGCGTTTCATCCGCTGTTAATTCGAAGTTCTCCCAGGTTGATTCAACATCGTCAACTTCGATTCGGAGTGTTTGGATGGCACCCCGGTCAACGGTGATGGTGACGGAGGCAAGCGTGGTTTCGTAACGTGCTTCGATGATCTTTGCGCCTTGGCCCACAGGGTCCCAAATTGCAGGAGCGCCGGCCGTCAGTTGACCGCCGGCGATTTTGGTCCAGTTGTCCGATGGGAGGACGACGGGAAGACGGTTCCCTCGTACATCAACTCGGGTGGTGTTGATGTAGATACGGTCGTCGGCAGTGATGCTCAAAGCCGAGACGTTGAGCTCAAGATGGTCGATGGCCCCGTGACCAACCCGGATCATCAGCGAATCCGATGCACCGGATGCAGAAGTGAGGTTCAACCACCACTGACCGACGTGGTCAGGGAAGTATTGCTCGTTGATTTCAGAATAGTTTCCGTTTGTGGTCGTCCAGGTCAAGGTGCCGGCGTCATCAATTGACAAGGGGTTACCAAATTGGTCGTAAAGGTCGGCGGTGATGTCGCACCATACACCTGCAGGGACGGTTCCCTCGCAGCCGCTGAGCACAAAGTAGGAGGCTGCGCCTTTGGTGACGGTGACGGATACGTCAACAAATTCGCCAGAGGTCACCTCATGCTTCACGCGGATGGTGTGGACACCGACCGCATACGGCTCGAAGAGGTTGGGCATCACCGAACTCATGCTGCCGTTGGTAGGCGTGAACGAAATCGGCTCGCCGGGGACCGCATTGCCGTGTTGGTCGACCATCGAAGCCGTGATGGTGAGCGTTTCGTCAGCGGTGATGGTCGCCGTGAGTGGCGTCACCAGCAACTCGGTTGGCGCACCGGCCGTCACGGTGATGCTCTGTGTGCCGCAGACAAGTCCGAAGCAAGCCGAGACCGTGTGAACACCAACGGTGCTCGGCGTGTAGAGACCGTTCGTTCCGATGTTGCCGACGTCAACGCGCCATTCCACCTGTGGGCTCTGGACCATGGATTGATGGTCGTAAGCGATGGCGTTGAAATTCACGGTGGTGTCGGCGTTGGTCGTGACGGCTCCCGTTGGCGTGATGTCCATGGTCGTGATGTTGGTCGTGTTGAACAGGATTTTTGGGCGGAACGAGGACTGGACGGCATCGCTCGAGTAGAAACTGGCGTGTGCAAAGCCGTTGTTTGCGGTACCGATGATGACCCATGCCTGTTGGCTCGTGATGGTCATGCCCGCCGTGCTGATGTCAAACCAAAGCCAGCCTTCAGTGTCCACGTTGACGACGGAGGTGGAAACGGCATCGCCGTAATCCACACCGGCCTGCATGCCGGGTGCGCCCCAGGTTGCTCCACCGGTGCTTCCGTTCCACGTGGCCGAAGTCTGGGACCAGCCCGCGTTCAGGAGCGGGTGGACGCTGAATGAGACCGATGTGGCCCCCTGGGCAGACGTCCAATCGTCGATGTACAGCCCAAGCGATGCGGAATGCACGTTCTGATAGATGGGGAACGGAATCTGCGATGCATCAAGGCCCACGGTGAGGCGGCATTCATCGGCGTACAAGGTGCCACAGAAGGTTCCGGCAGCCATCGTCCCGCTCCCCACGAAGTTGGTGTCGGGATACTCCGACACGAGCGCCGTGTCTTGGATGTTGGTGTGGCCGAAGGCCGGGATTTCGTTACCGGTCTGTATCGTGTAGGTGAAGGTGTAGTCGTTGTTGTTGACATGGTCCGGCGAACCGACGGCAAAGCTCCATCGAGCGGAAGAAGGGCCTGGAATCGTTTGATTCACGCCTTGAACCCACCACGTGAACATCTGTCCTGCGGTCAAATCGTTGGCGAACTGGAACGACGTGTTGGTGATTTCAGGATCTTCCCCCGATTTGAACTTGAAGACCCCGGTTTCGTTTAAGATTGTGACGATGTAACCGGTGGCTCCGCTCACGGGTGTCCAACTCAGGACCGGTTGGGTGGACGAGACGAGCAGTCCACCGTCCTCCTGGTACAGGACCGCACCGTCGCTTGGAGAATTCAGTACGGGTTGGGACGGTGGGACGATACCGTTGACATTGTCAACGTAGTCAAAGACGAGGTGGGGGTGGAAATTGGCGTTGGTGAACTCCGACGAATAGAAGGTGTGGGAGGAACCGCTTGTTCCGATTTGTCGCAGCATGAACGTCATGGTGGTGTTCCCGTTGGCCAAATTGTCTTGGGCAAGACTGGTCAAGTCCCACTCCATCCAACCCACGGGAGAAGAAAGGGACAGGGTTGAACGAGTGATTTCGCTGGTCGAACACGACGGAGCATTGAACCACACCACGGTGGACTGGCTGAAAGAAGAACACGGGTAGACGCCGATGGTCGTTGAAGCAGTTCCACTGACGCTGGTCTGATACATGCGGAGCATCATTTGCGTGGGGGTGATGGCCGTGGGCCACGGTATGTTGGTCAAATCAAACTCCATCAAAATTCGGCTTTCACCGTTACCCAGTGCGTTTCGACCGAGGACCATGGTTGATGAGGCGCCTTTGTTGACCGTGGAGTTCGAATCGAGTTCAACGTCGGGCACCAAAGGAAGCAAGCCGGTCTCTTCGAAGATGGACCCGCGGGAAAGGTTGAGGGTGTGATGGCCGTTGCCGTCGTCAGATCCTTGGTCCAACGGGTTTCGGTACTTGTGGATGGCGGACCATTCCCCGATTCGGTCGTTCTGGTCTGCACGGACGCGCCAGTACACCCATTCATCGCCCTTGTCCATGTTGTCGTTCGTCACCGTCAAGTTGGTGGGATCGAAGGCGTAGTCGGTGTAGTCGCCGTTCGCCATTTGTTCCGAAGCGTAGCAGTTCAAGTCTCCGACCATACGGGCGTCGCCCGCTGAGCAAAAGACCCATTGCGTTTGGTTGCTGTAGCCAGCAGACCAGTTGAAATCGGTCGTGTTCTGCCCGGAGGGCCGAGGTTGAGCGGTGTCCCACAGCGTGGTTCCGTCAAGCGGATTGAGGTTGTTGGGAGAGGTTGCCGTCCAGGAGCTCGTGGTGTCGTAGGTGATGTTGAGCTTTGGCCGAACGGCGAGGTTGCTCGCTTCACTGCTCGAGAATTGAACGCGGCCACCGACGCCTCCGTTGAAGTCCTCGGGTTGGAGAATCACGTTGAGGCCCGTCTGCCCGCTTGCAAGGGCCTGTTGAAGGAGGGCAGTGACGTTGAAACTCACCGTCCCGGTTGAGTTGACCCACTGGGCTGCGTTGAACGGTGCGTCGGCATCTGCCGAACGGAACGCACCGGTGCTGAGCCATGAGGAGTTGTTCCCCGATGGGTACGACCAAGTGGAGGATTCAGACCACGCCGAGCCCATGGCCGAGACGGAAATCAGGGTGTCCTGCCACGCAGTGATGGCGTTGAGTTCCAAGGCGGCGTCGGTCACCTCGTAGGTGCTTGGGAGGGGAAGGTTGCTCAAATCAATTTCAATGAGGGCGGTCGAACGGAGGCCAGGGTTGTTGGTCGAGATCCGGCTTCGTCCAACGTAGAGCGAGGCGTCGCTTCCGAAGTTCGTGTTGGTGTTGCCGCTGTCGAGGTTGGTGTCTTGGGTCACCGCAGGGTACGAAAGGCTCGGAATGAAGGCCCCCTCCTGAACGACAACATAGGCGGTGTTGACATCCACTGCATCGCTCATGTCGTTGGGCAAGTAGAAATTCGTCGGCGACGAGCGAGGACCGAGCATGCCGTTGTTGACGGGCTGAACCATCCAACGAATCTCGTTGGTGCCATTCAGCGCCGCTGTGGGCGTGAAGCTCAGGTTTTGAATGTCAAAATCCTGTGGAGTGAGCCGGGAATCGTACGTAATCAATCCCGCCATGTCGTTGTTGGCGTCCTCCAGCAAGAAGACACGCCAATCGGTTGCGGAGGTTGAACCGCTGTAGGTCCACGTAAATGTCGGCGTTCGGTCGGCTTTGACCGCATGCGTGGTGGTATCCCAAACAATCGTCGAAGAGGCTGGAGCGGCGTTTGTCCCGCTCACGGTTGGCGTGGCGACAACCCCGTCTTCCCATGTCAATTCGAGGTAAGGTCGCTCGCTTGCGCTGCCCTCCGTTGAGGTGAAGGAGATCAAATCGGTGGTTTGGCTGGAGGCGTAAAGCATCAGAGAGATGTGGTTCTGACCGCCGGCCAGAGCGGCTTGAACGGCCTCGGTGACGTCAAAAGTCATCCAGTCATCGCTGATGCTGTCCACCAAATCCGAGTACGCACCCACGTCAGCGCCGATGGCACGGCCTCCTCGTTGGGACCAGTTGTTCACGCCGTCGTAGGTGGTGGCGTTTGCCGAAGTAGTCCAGTTTTGGAACACCGGACGGACGGCGATGGGTTCACCCTCGACCGAACCGTATTCAGCGAACAGGGAAAGTTGAGCGTCGGTCACCCGGGCACCGGAGGGTTGGGGGACTTGGCTCAAGGGGATTCGAATCAGCGAGGCTGCTTGGTATCCAGACGAGGTCTCGCCCACAAGGAGCGTCGTCGAGTTTTCGTGGGTGTTGTCTGCACCGCTTCCGTTTTCAATCACGTATGTGTCGGTGAAATGCGGCAGGTTGAGCGCCGGCAAAGCGCCGTGATGCTTGAGGACAACCGAGGCCTTGGTGCTGTTGTAGACGGTGGTGTCGAGGTCGGGGACTTGGAAATGGAAGACGTTGGACCAGTTTCCAATTTGGTTGGTGCTGCTCACAGCTCGGACCCGCCAATACCAAGTTTCGCCGACATCGAGAGCAGTAGAAACGGTGAACGTGCCGTTGGTGACGTCAAAGCCTGCATCGTTCCAAGAGGCGAACGTTTGCCCGTTGGTTGAAGCAAAGTCGGGTTGTGTATCCAATTGGACAAGGTACCCTGCTAACGATAATGCACCGCTAAAGTTCCAACTCAATACGGGTTGCGTGATGGGGGAAAGGTCGACGCCACTCCCAATTGACCAAGAGCCGTTCAACGGCGCAGTAAGGACCGGATTGCTCGGCACGGCGTCCGAACCGGGGACGTAAACGAACGAAAGTTGAGGGCGGTTCGCGGCGGAATCCTCTGCCGTGCTGAAATACGCCGTTCGTGAGACACCTGACCCGACGCCCAGCATGCCGGCAATGAAGTCAACCCGGCGCTCTTCGCGCATGGCGTTTTGCACCGCCAACGTCACGTTCCATTCCACGGAATCGCCCTCGTTGTAGGAACTTCCGATGTTGACGCTGTCGAGCAACGAACCGCGCTCAACGCCCTTTGCACCGGCGGTGCCCCAGGAATTTGAACCGTCGTAACTCGACCAGGTGGCGTCCTCGGCCGACCAGTTGTTTTGCCTGCTTTCCCAAATACCGATGGTGGGGCTCCCGAACGTGGGCGAAGTGAGGGTGAATTTGAGATGAGCGGACTCCACGGCGTAGCCGTCCGGAAGGAGGTTGGAGACGAGGTTGCACCCCATGAGTGCGGTGATCTCGGTCCCCAGCGTGCTGTAATCGATCGTCATCTCAGAATCGCCGTCGAAATTGTCGTTCACCGCCGAACTGTCGACGTAGGTGTCCATGCAAGAGGGGTATTGATTGTCCAATGAACCGTTGCCGTGACGAAGTCGGAACTCATAACGGTCGTTGCCAAGATGCATGCTCTCCAGTTGCGAGATGAAGAAACTCGAGGTTTCCCACGCACCGTAGTGACCGTCGCTGTCCACCGTCGCCATGCGCCAGAAATACATGTTTCCAAGCTCGAGGGTGTTGGCGCCGGTCATGTTGAGAATGCCGTCGCTCGGGGCAAAATCGTTGTCAACACGGGTGTCAACGTGCATTTCGCGGAGTCTGAAATCCTCGTCGATGGCGAGTTCAAACAACACCTCATCGCCCGAGGTGGGTGCGGTCCAGTTCAACGAGGGCTGGGTGTTTCCGGAAAGGTTGTGCCCTGTTTTGTTCCATATGGCCAATCCCTCTGCAGGGTCGGTCAAGGTCACGGAGGCGGGCGGTGTTCCGCTGCCCCATTCGTAGGTGAGTGAAAACGAGGGCTTGTCGCTCGAACTCGCGGCTTCAGCCGAATGGAATACGATGCTCTCGCCGTTGGTGTAGGACTCAAACTTACCTCGCACGGCCATGAGCATGTCAAGAGGTGCTTCGTCGCCAGCGTCGAGGTAATTTTGCACCGCATGGTTCAGGTCGAAGGTGAAGGTGTCGCTGCTCTGGTTGCCTTCGGCCAAGGCAAACGCTGCGGTACCGTTGGAGCGACCACCGTCGTACCACTGCACGCCGTTGGTGGCCATGATGTTCCAGGTCATTTCGTTTTCAACCCAAATCCCGGACTCTTCCATACCGTGGAGGGAAATCACCGGGTTGCCGCTGTAGGAGGAACGGACCATGGACAATTCTGCGTCGACGATGGTGAGGTTGTCGTGAAGGCCGAGCTGGTTCAGCGAGGCTCTCAGGTGAATGAGTCGTTCCTTGCTCGAGGTCATGCCGGTTTCGGTGGTAACATCATCGCCGTAGGTGATGGTTTTGCTGATTTCGCTCACGGTGGCGTCTTGGAAGAAGTCCTCCTCAAGTCCAGTATCGTCCGGTCCGATGGTCAACGTGGCGGTACCGTCGCCGTTGTCAACGACATCAAGAGAGGGAAGGAGGAAACTTGTTTCTTCCCAATCACCCCACTGGTCGTTGGCGTCTACGGCACGTACACGCATGTGCATCGTGGTTCCGTTGGTCAAAGCAAGGGAGGAGGGGAGCGTGTAGGAACCCGTGGTTCCCGAGGTGCTGAAGGTGGACCAGAGAGTGGAAAAGTGCCACTCGGCGTCGGTCGAGGAAAGCCAATCGGCATCGTTGCTGAGTTGCATTTCGACGTCTTGACCGGAGTTTGAAGCGTAACTCAATGCGGGTGTCGTGACGGGCGTCAGCAGGAAATCGCTCTCCATCCAGGGCATGCCGTCGTCGATGGGCAAATCGGGGAGCACGGTTGCACCCGAACTCGCTGCACCGGTGGACGTGTCGAGGGTGAGTTGAGGGCGGCTTGAGGTGGCCGACACTTCCGACATGGCGCAGGTGTAAGTCGCACCCACCGATGCGACGATCACCGATAGATTGGCGCTGTTTGAACGGGCGGCGGATTGGGCGAGCGAGGTCACGTTGAGAGAAAGGGTGCCGTTGCTGGTCAGGTATACGGGCGGCTCCCAAACGCCCCGGTCAGCAGAACCGTCGGCCCCCGTGCTGTCCCAGAGCGTGTTGTTCTCGTACCCGCCCCACGTGGCAAAAGAACCGTTCCATAAACGGTCCATCGAAGCCACGTAGGCGACCATGCGCTTGCTGCCGCTCGCCGTTGTGTTGCATTGGAGGTCGATGCTGGCCTCATGGATGGTGTCGCTGGACGTGTAGTTCATTGGGAACCGCAACAGCAACCTGGATTCGGTCAACAGCCCCTCAGCCAAAATCCCGGTGGTCGAGGTGTTGTGGGTCGTTGTAGGGTCACCGGCTGTGATGTACGTATCGGCGACCACGCCATGGGTAGAAACCACCCGAGAAACCGTGGTTTTGTCCTCAAGTTCGGACCAGCCATCCATCGTGTGCGGGAGGGCGAGGTCGGCGAATAAGAACATCAAAACGAGTAAAAGTGCAGAAGTTCGCGGACGATGGTTACGCAGGCTACGCATGGGACTCATCCCTTACACCACTCCCCATTATAGGGACTTTTCCCTTTGGTGAACTCAATCTTTGAGCGGCGCAACGATTTTTTCGTCAAAAAAAAACGACAAAATCCATGCGAATGTTGAAGGAGGCTCGTCAACGAGAGCCGAGAACATGAGCGAACTTTGGGTCGAAAAACACCGACCGCAGTCGGTTGCTCAAATCCGGGGCCAGGCTGCGGTCGTGCAGCGATTGGGCACCTATGCCGGTCACAAAAATTTCCCTCATCTGCTCTTTGCCGGCCCGCCGGGTACTGGAAAAACCACCGCCGCCATGGCGCTGACCAAAGACATCTTCGGACACGACTTCCGACAAAACTTGCTCGAAATGAACGCCTCCGACGAGCGAAAGCTGGAGAGCGTCCGCAGCAAAGTCAAGCAATTTGCACGCACTCAACCCTACGGCGGTGCTGCGTTCAAAATCATCTTCCTCGACGAGGCCGACGCCTTGACCAACGATGCCCAGGGCGCCCTTCGCCGCATCATGGAACAATACGCTGAGACCTGTCGGTTTATTCTCTCGTGCAACTACTCCTCTAAAATCATTGAACCGATCCAGTCGCGGTGTGCCGTTTTCCGGTTTCGCCCGCTGGCCGACGCCGATGTGGCCGCTCAGGTCGTCCACGTCGCAGGTCTGGAGAACTTGACGCTCGAAGACGGTGCGGTGGAGGCGTTGACGAGAATTTCACAAGGCGACTTGCGCAAGGCGCTCACTGCACTTCAAGTCGCAGCGGCGTTGAACACGACCGTCTCTCGGGACCTGGTCTACGAAACATCAGCAACAGCACCTCCAGAAGCGCTTCATCAGTACTTGATGGCTTGTCGAGACGACGGTTTTCACGTTGCACGCCGTCGTTTACGGGAATTGTTGGACCAGTTCGGCTTGGCCGGCACCGATTTTGTGAACCAGCTACACCGTGAGTTGTACAGCGCCGATTTCCTCGACGAGGCGGCGAAACTCTCGCTGACGGAATGGATGGCTGAAATTGATTATCGGCTCGTGGAGGGCGGCGGCGAACAGATTCAATTGGACGCACTCACCGCCCAAATCGTCACTCTCCTCAAATGAGATTCACTTTCACTTTAACTTCCAGCCTCAAGAAAACCCTCCTCATCAGGAAGCGTTTGGTAGGAGGCATGATGGGATGGAAAACGATGCTTGAGAACGCTTTGTGCTGGACGTTGGCGGCCCCTTTCATACGAGCAAAGCGCCAACGTGCGATGCACGAAGTCGCCGCTGATTGGTACGACCGTCGCCGCATCGACCGCCTGCTGAACGAATTGGTCACGACCTACAGCGATCTACTCGGTTGAGGAGGTCGGTGGATTCACGTTGAAGACCCAGTTGTACGTACGGGTGTTCTGCCAAGGATCGCCTTCTTCGGTGATGGTGACTTCAATCTCGTGCGTGCCGATGGCAAGACCATCGCCCAAATTGATGGCGAACGCTTGGTCCAGTTCCTTGTGAGGCAAGAAAATTGGAGCGGACTTGTTGTTCGCCGTTTTCCAGGTTCCAACCTCATCACCGTAGGTTGACCAGAACGTTTCGTTGCTGTCAAACGATGTTTTGACACCGAGGAAATTGTGGACAATGCTGACGTTGGCTCCGGTTTCATCCACGTTATCGGCCAAACCGAAGAGCAACCAAGCGGAACCCGGGAGGTACTGGCCTTCTTCAAGCGTCCATTCAACCCCACCTTTGATATCATCCGCATAGGTGAAGTTACCGTTGTCGTCCATCACGGCAATGCCCCAGTCTTGTGCAAGTTTGGGAGCGACGATATCGCCAAAGGGTGGGTTGACCAGCAAAAAGGAAAGCGAGAGGAACGTGAAGGTGTAGAGGAAAAACGCACGAAACCACGTTCCTTTGGTGTAGTGTTCCTTGAAGCGTTCGGGCATCACGATGCGATGGAGTTGGGGAATCAAAATCATCATCGTCAGGGGGAGTAGGTACAACACATCCGTTTTGTCCAGCGTGGTCGAAGGCATCAGGACAAAACGCATCAGCATCGTGACCACAAAAGCATAGAAAATCACCAACCACATGGATGCGGTATCGGCCTTCTCTTTCCGCGCATACTTGACCGGGTCAAACGGTTCAATGCCCAAATCCGCTCCGGAACGGCGTTTTTTCTTGTCGTCGCTCTTGGCCCCGTCACGTTTTCTGCGTTCGGCTTGCGCCGCCGCCATGGCCGTCTTGAGGTCCACCATAATCAAACCGGAACCGAGCAAGTGTTAGAATACATCGGTGGTCAAAACCGGAAAAAGAAGCGCTTCACAACCACCAAACCATGCCGATTTCTTCAAAGAGGGAAGGGCGCACCCACGACACAGGCCGGGGTGGCGTAGTTGGTAGCGCGTCGGACTCATAGGGCAGCCTCCAAGGCGATCGTATGACGTGCAAAGCCCCTTGTGGTGTCTGAGACATCCGAAGGTCGCGGGTTCGAGCCCCGCTCCCGGCACCATCTGACCGAGCGAGACGACTGGGCATCCAAGGTGAACAATCAAAAAACCGGGCTGACTGGGACGCTTTGAGGGACATGTCAAACGCCTTGTTACGAATGGACAACCTGCAACGGCATTACGAAACCCCTGCAGGGGTTGTCAAAGCACTTGACGGCGTGAGTTTTGAAATCCACGAAGGTGAACGTGTTATTCTCTTAGGCCCCTCTGGCTCGGGAAAGACCACCCTGCTCAATTGTCTCTCAGCCCTTGACAGCCCAACCGGCGGATCATACCGCTTCCACGGCGAAGAAGTTCCTCGCAACCAATCCGAAAAAATGACCTCGTTTCGACGGGATAACATTGGGTACGTCTTTCAATTCTTCAACCTCCTTCAGGATTTGACGGTGCTTGAGAACATCCTCCTCATCCAAGAACTCGCCGGAAAGAAAGACGCAGCTCGGGCCAAAGAACTGCTTAAACTCGTCGGGCTTCAAGCAGAGATCAACCGATTCCCTGGGGAAATCAGTGGCGGTCAGCAACAACGTGTCGCCATCGCTCGAAGCATCGCAAAACGGCCGACACTTCTGTTGGGTGATGAACTGACAGGAAATCTTGATACAGAAACCTCAAACAAAGTGATGGAAGCCTTGGTCAGTGCTTGCAAGCAGGAAAACATCACCTCGGTGTTTGTCACTCACGACGAGGGGCTTGTCAAATACGCCACCAGAGTCATCCGTATTGACAGTGGGAAAATTGTCGCCGACCAACGCACATCCGCCGATGAAGAAGCGTGAGGTGAAAGGGTGTCCAATTTACTGAACAAACGATTGGCGAGGAGCCTGTGGCGAACAAAACTTCGCCTTCTGGCCGTCGTATTGATGGTCTCGGTCGGTGTGTTTGCTGGCATCACCTTTGGTGGCTATTCCCACAACGTGGAAGGAATGTATGAGACCCTCCAAGGCGATGATGAAGATGGTGCCAACCTTGCGGATCTTTGGATTGACAACAGAAGCACTTCTTGGTCAGCCAGCGAGGTGAGCGCCTTTTGCAATGCACTGGAGACATCCTGGCCATCTGGCATGGCAGCCCTCGACTCGTGCGAAGGGCGAAGCATCGTTCAAGGCACCATGTTCCACACCAACGATACGGGGACGCACATCATCAATTCCCTTTGGCACGGCATTCCCGATGACGCCAACGCCGACCGAATTTGGATGCCAGACGGCCACACTCAGGGTCGAGTGGCTTCAAGCGCAGATGAAATCGTCATAGATGCTCACGTGGTGGAAGCCCTTGATTTGTCGATTGACGACACCGTGATGATCGGTGCAGGAAATGCCGCTGCAGAATTCACCATCGTGGGCATCGGCTACCATCCACTTCATGTCTTCATGGCACCCGAAGGATCCTTGTTCCCACCAGAAGCGGGCCAATACGTCGTGGGCTACGTCTCAGACCGCGGTATGGCTCGCTTAACAAACACCTCGCTGGGAAGCAGCAACACCCTCCTCTTGGACGTTGAAGGTACGCCTTCCTTTGACCTCCCTGACACCGAAGCCTACGAAGGCAATGAAATCGACGAGGTAAAAGCGCTCGTCAACGACGCCATGGAAGTTGCTGCACTGGACGGTCGCATCCGAGACAGGGGTCAGAACGAGCCGGTTGAAATCATGCGTCAAGACCTCGAAAGTGCGAAACGGTCCAGCGTTCCGTTCACGGTGATGATTGCGGCCATCGCCTCCATCACCATCGTGCTCAGCCTCCAACGTCTGGTTCAAAGCCAAGCCAAGGAAATCGCCGTGCTCCGAACCCTCGGTGTCAATCGAACATCGCTGATGACGGGGTACCTCATCGCTCCACTGGCCATCGGTGCCGTGGGTTGTGGATTCGGCGCCCTGATTGGACCTTGGGGCGTCAACGGCATGTTGGATTTCTACGAGGGCATCGTCGGCCTTCCCATTACGGAACGGGAGGTGCCGCTTTCCTTGCACACAAGCATCATCGTGCCCACGATGTTCGTGGTCTTCCTGTCCGGGGCTTTTCCTGCATGGAAGTCAAGCCGTCTCGACCCGCTTGAAGTCTTGAGCGGGCAAAATCAAATGCGGGTCGGTTCAAACCTGCTGCGACGCATCACCTCGTGGATGCCAACGACGCTGGGGTTGTCCATTCGGTCAAGCGTGCGCAAACCTGTTCGTTTGATGATGACCTTCCTCGCCGTCGGTATCTCGTTGATGCTTTTTGGTTCGGTTCAGATGATGTCGGCAGGTCTCCAAGACACCATCGTCGGGGGACTTGAGGAGCAACAATCGTGGGACGCACAAGTCTACATCACCGAAGACGGAGATGCGGATGTCATCGCGTGGGCCAATGAACGAGGCGCATCCTACGAGCCGTTGATCGAGATGCCTCTGGGTTCAGTAGAGGATGCCGATGGATTAACTCGTGTCTTTACGCTGGTCGGCTTTGATTCTTACGAGACGGGGATGCGAAAGGTCAACGTGATTGAAGGCGAGAAACCTCAGCCACAAAACGCAACCAGTCAGGTCATGCTCGATGAGGGTGCCATGATATTCCTCGGGTGGAACATCGGTGAAGAACACACCGTTCTCTTGAACGGGGCAGAACATGAAGTCACCATCGTTGGTGTCACCCGCGGTGAATTGGCTCGCACGATGTATTTCTTGAGAGAAGACCTTGGTCAAGCCTTGGGCGTTAATGTGACGTCGATGTACCTTGCACTCCCCGATGGCGTCGAAGTGGATGCATCCCTCGCTGAAATTTCCATGGGCGTGGTCGAACGCCAAGCGATCATCAATGGCATGAAGAGCCTCATCGACCAGCAAACCCAAATCTTCCAAGCCATGATGTATCTTGGACTGATGTTCACCATCGCCGTGATGTTCAACACGATGATTATGAATGTGGCAGAGCGGGATTTTGAACTCGCCACCCTCCGTGTGCTCGGAGCGTCAACGAAAAGCCTCGGTTTGATGCTCCTCTTTGAGAGTCTGCTCATCGGCATCATCGGCGGCCTTGTCGGCATTGCCTTTGCCTACGGGGGTGCCATAGGATTGGCCGCTTCATTCTCGTCCTGGCAGTTTTACGTGGCCATTGTGATCGTCCCGAGCGTTGCCTATCAACTCATTGCGGGCGTGGTCATCATCGCCGTCGCAATGACGCCGATCGGCATCTGGAGGCTCCGCCGAATGGATTTGGTCGAGAAGGTGAAAGACCTCTCTCAGTGAAGCGATTCATTGATGGTGCGACTCGGACACCGAAGGTTCATGGTCGATTTGCCCACTGCCGGCGAGCGTGCACGAGCAACCTTTGCGACCCATAACGGTGAGGTGGAGCACAGTGGCCTGGTCTTGCCGCCATCTGCTCCAAAACACATCACCATCAAATTGGATAACGGGTATAATGTGAGTTTCCCCAACGAAGCTTTGGTCTCGTGGGAGCCGTTGGAAGCATCTGCTGCGATGTCGACAACGACCCCCCTCGTCGCAACCGAGACCACAAGCGACGACCTCCCCCGCGTCCGTCTCATCCACACGGGAGGCACCATCGCTTCCAAAGTGGACTACGCCACCGGTGCGGTTGAAGCGAGATTTGAGCCGAACGAACTTTTGGATGCGTTGCCCGAATTGGCGTCTTTTGCTCGATTGGACGCCGTCAAAATCGGGAACATGTTCAGCGATGACATTCGCCCACAGCATTGGAACTTGATCGCCGCTGCTTGCGCCGATGCTTTCGCAGAAGGTTGCCGAGGCGTCGTGATCGCCCACGGAACCGACACCTTGCACATCACCTCCGCCGCACTCAATTTCGCTTTCGCTGGAAAAGGCGAACGACCCGCAGGCCCTGTCGCCATGGTCGGCTCCCAACGTTCCAGCGACAGGGGTTCTTCCGACGCCGCGGAAAACCTCCTCGCAGCCGTCCAGTGGGCAGCAAACGGCCCCTTGCCAGTTGGAGACGCCGGTGACAGCGTTGTGGTCGTGATGCACGACACCTCAAGCGACGGGGTGATGGCCGTTCACTCCGGCGTTGCAGTCAGAAAAATGCACTCTTCCCGCCGAGACGCCTTCCAACCGGTGAACGCCGAACCCCTTGCAAAAATCTCCAACAGCCAAGACGGGTGGACCATCATCCCGCTTCCTTGGTACGATGAGGCACGAAACACCGCAGGCGAACGACCCGTCAACACCGTCCCGACAACGTACGAGACCGGACAGCGAATTGCCCAATTCATCGCCGGACCTTGGCTCCATGCAGAACACATCGAGGCGGTGGCCAACACCGGTATCCAAGGCGTGGTCATCCACGGCACAGGACTTGGCCACCTCCCCATCGATGACCCCCAAAACGACGCCCCAGAAAATCAGAACCTGTGGCGAAGTTTGGTCCGTTGCATGAACCGGGAACTCCCCGTTGTCATCGTCAACCAGTGCATCCATGGACCGGTGGACATGAATGTCTATTCCAAGGGACGAAAGCAGAAGAGCATGGGGTTGTTGGGTCACGGCGTCAACTCAACCCCTGAAACCATCACGACCAAGCTTCATTGGGCGCTTTCCCAGAACTTGAACATCGCTGATATCATGACGAAAAACCTCTGTGGAGAACACCGTGAACGCTTGATGGAATGAGCGCTTGAATCAAGAACCGTGCAGGAGTGGAACGACCGTGGAAGGCAACGTTGACCATCGCCTCGAAGACCTCCGCGCCAAACGGGAGGCGGCTCGGCTTGGTGGCGGACTGAAACGTCAGGAAGCCATCCGTTCAAGCGGTAGAGGAACCGCAAGAGACCGAATCAACCTCTTGGTGGACGAAGATTCCTTTCTCGAACTCGACACCTTCGTCACCCATCGCACCGACGACCACAACATGTTCCTTCACCAAACCCTCGGTGATGGCGTGGTGGCCGGCCAAGGCACCATCGAAGGACGACGCGTCTACTGCTTTGCCCAAGATTTCAGTGTCCACGGAGGCAGCATGGGCGAAATGCACGCCCTGAAAATTGCGAAGGTGATCGAAATGGCCGAACGAGCCAAGGCCCCGCTCATTTGCATGTGGGATGGCGGTGGTCAACGCGCCCAAGACGGTGTGAACGCTCTGGCAGGAACGGGAGAAATGCTCGACCGACTGGTGCAATGCAGCGGCCGCATTCCAATGATCAGCCTGGTTCTCGGTCCGGTGGTTGGCGTTTCCGCTCTCGCTGCATCCCTCTCCGATTTCACCATCCTCGGCGAGGAACACGGCCAACTCTTCCTCTCCTCACCCCTTGAAACCCCGGAGGTTTTGAGCGGTGAAGTTGACGCCGCCGGCTTGGGAGGTGCAACCCTCCATGCATCTCGTTCGGGCATAGCCTCGCTTATTGCAGAAGACGAAGAGGACGCATGCGAACTCGCTGCTGCCATCCTCTCTCACCTGCCCGACCACAACATGGCTGACCCGCCTCATGTACCAACATCCGACCCGAACAGCCGCTTGAACGAGGCGCTTCAGGACATCGTCCCCGACAATCCAAACAAACCCTACGACATGGTGAGCGTTGTCGAGGAGGTGGTTGATGACGGCCTCTTCATGGAGTTGTTCCCATCGTATGCAGACAACATCATCATCGGTTTTGCTCGCCTGAACGGCAATACCGTTGGCGTGGTGGGCAACCAACCCAAGGTGTTGGCGGGTTGCCTTGACATCGACGCCTCCATCAAAGCCGCCCGTTTCATTCGGACGTGCGATGCGTTCAACATCCCGCTGCTGACTTTTGAGGATGTTCCTGGATTCCTGCCCGGCGTGGTGCAAGAGTGGGGCGGCATCATCCGCCACGGAGCCAAGTTGTTGTTTGCCTACGCCGAGGCCACGGTTCCCAAACTCACCCTCGTCACGCGTAAAGCCTACGGCGGCGCCTACCTCGCCATGTCCTGCAAACATTTGCAAAGCGATTACAACGTGGCTTGGCCCACCGCTGAACTAGCGGTGATGGGGGCCGAGGGTGCCGTGAACATCATCCATCGACGAGAGATCAACGCCGCACCCGAAGAGGAGAAGGAGGACGTGCGACTCCAACTCGTCGACGAATACAAAGCAAAGTTTGGCGACCCCTATGTTGCGGCCCGTAACGGTTGGCTTGACGATGTCATTGAACCTCAAGAAAGCCGGCTCCGGTTGTGCAGAGCCTTGAACATCCTCAAAAACAAACGGGAGTGGTCGCCACCGAAAAAGCACGGCAACATTCCGCTATAATCACTTGAGCCGCTCCACACGGGCCAACAAGCCTCCGGAGGATGCGAGTTGTTGAACTTCCTGCTCCTCAACGATTTGAAGAGACCCTGCGCTCGCTCCGCCTCCTCGCTGCCGAGCCACCAGCAAAAGCAAAACGGCAACCATCAGGAGCATCACGCCGACCAGAACCATCGTCCTTAGGTCGCCTTCACCGCTGGCCTCATCACCCGAACCAGACGTTGACGGGGCGGGGGCTGTCAAGTCCACCACGTACGCTGCGATCACCTCTTGCGCCAATTCCTCGTCCAGCAAGGTCAACTGAACCGAGACCGTGCCGTTGGCGGTTTGGGAGAGCGAGATCAGGGTCAAGCATTGGTAGGAACCTGGGGTGTTTTCCAAACAGGAATGGTTGGCTGCCGTTTCACGCCCGTCAATGAAAACCTTCGCTGCGGTGGAACTTGCACCGTCCAGATCGGTCACGGACCACTGCACCGTTGCCGTGGTGCTTCCCTCGTTACGCTGTACGCCAGTCACTGCGAGGAAGGGAAGGTCCCCAACCGGCTCGACCACGAGAGAGAAGGCAAAGGATGAACTCGTTTGTCCGTCCGTGACGTTCAGCCAAAGACCAGGGAACACCCCGTTGAGGTCTTTGTCTGGCGTGAAAAGAAATGCATCGCCGTCTCGGGTGATGTCCACCGCATCCGGTGAACCCTCAACCGACCAAATCAGCGGGTCCTCATCGACATCGTATGCCAACGGTGCAAGTTCAAGGCGATGGACGGTGTCCTCGTCCATGACCACATCACCCTCCCAGAGAGAAGCATTGACCACAACGGGGTCGTTCACGGCATTGACCACGACGGGGATGTCCAAGTCCAACGGAGGGTTTGAACCGTCGCTCACCGTTGCACGAAGAACGGTTGCACCGTTTTGATTGGGCAGCGGTGTGAGCGTGATATAGGGCTCGTTGATGACGTAACGGACAGGACCTTGTTCCCCCGATGCTTGCCCACCGATGCGCAACAAGATCGCCTCGCCCTCGGGATCGCTGACCACCGTGCGCAAGTCAAAAACAAGAGGGGCCCCGTCCTCGTCCATTTCCTGAATCGGGACCGGGCCCGATTTGACGATTTGGTCGTCAAAGGGCGTGAGCATCACGCGCAGGCTCGTGTTGATTTCATCCACAACACCGCCATCGCTCCGAAGACGGACGTTGAGCATGCACTCGCCAAGCCATTCCTCATCGAGGGCATGACGGAGGATGAGGCGACTTTGATCTTCGGTGATTTCAACAGAAAAGTGATGAGAGTCGAGCCCAACAAGCGTGGCGTTCACAACACGGACCGCTTGTCCGTCCGGGTCCACGGCCACCTCGGAGACCTCCAGTTCAGCCTCACTATGCTGAGGAACAAACACCATGGGTTGAGGGTAAAGCAAGGAAACGGGAGTGTTGTTCCGCGTAACGCTCTCCCAAAGCATTGAGGGGGCACCTTCGACATCAACTTGCATCCATGCAGTTTGGAGGCCGGGCGCCACGGGCGTCATGGGGTAAGTGCAGCTGGCGGTGCCGTTTGTGTCAAGGTTGGCGGAGGTGTTCCAAGATGCATCAAGCCAACCGCAGGTCACGCTCACGGACCAATTTTCTGGCAGGTCACCGAACACATCGCCGTTACGAAGGCTCCAGTTGGCGTTGATCTCAAACGTGTCGTCTGCATTCAAAACGGTTGATGAGTTGTGGGATACGGTCACATTCTCCCAAACGAGAAACGCCGAGGGCGTCAAGTCTTCATCGACATAAGCACGCTCGTCGCTCACAACCATTGGCCCAAGAGCCCGATTGAAAGCTTCTCTGAACCGTGCATGATCGCCTCGTAAAACCGTATCGAGGTAGGCCACCGTGTGGTCCACCGCGAATTCAATTTGGTCGCTTTGACTCATGGTAGGGTCGCCGTCGTTTTCAAAGATGGACCGCGTATCTTGAAATTGATAGTGGTCTGCACCCAGCAGGTGCATCCACTGCCAGCCGTACCCACTCAAGGAAGCCACGCGCTCCATCGTCGCTTGAGAGGGAGCGATTTCGTCGACCGTACCCGTCATGAACAAAGCAGCATTGGGCAATGAGAACGATGCGCCTTGCTCCACATCATCCCATGTGAATGCAGGACTCAGCTCCTCGAAATCCAGACCGTAACCGATGAGCCCTCGCGGCGGTTGATGGTTGTTTGAAGCCGAAGCGAGGGGCCAAAACGGAGCCGCGAGATAGGCCGCTGCAGCGCCCTTCCCATGACCGAGCAAACCCCAGTGTTCCAAGTCAATGTTGCTCGCAGACCCAAGGACCCGGCTATTGGTCTGGTTTTGTTGGTCCATCTGTCCGAAAACGGCGTCGAGAAGGTTCACGGTGGCCTCAATATCGGTTTCGTCACCGACCGGCCCGGTGACCACAACGATGTATCCCCGTTGAACGAGCGGCTCCGTCAACAACTTGTAACCGTCAACCGATTCCCCGGAATCACCGATGAAGAGAACCCAAGGGAACGGACCGTTTCCCGCCATTTCTTTGTCCTCACCGTTGGCCATGGCGGGGTAATTCATTCTGACCTCTGGGGAGAAGGGACCACCGAGGTTGAACTCGGTCCAACCCACTGGAAAGTCGGCCCCTTCATGGCTTGGCTGAAAAGATCGGTCCTCAACTGGCTCGCCAACAACAAGCGGCAAAAAAAGCAACGCAAGCACCCAAACCACGACTGGAGCGTTGGTCTGTTCGTTGTTGGCCATCACGCCTTCACCGTAACCACTTTCCAAAAGAACCTTCGCTAATTTGCATATTCTGCAAGCAGGGATTCCGCTTTAACAAGCCGAGTCAACAACAGGTCCAACGAAGGGAGAGAAGAAGCGTGTTCGGGCGCCCAAAGATGGCGCCAACACGCCAAATGCTGTGCGGCGAGCAACCACCGACCATCAAGGCAAGGGGATGAACAGGCGGAAACACGTTCCTCAAAACTGCCCTCCATCGGTCGATAGGCTGCTCGCAACATCAGCGTCTCTGTTTCTTCTGGGCACAACACATCTTCAAAGTCAACGAGGACCTCTGGAGTTCGCTCTGTAACGTGGTTCGTTAGGCCCTCAATGTCAAGTTCCCTGCGACTGGGCAGGGGGTGAAGTTGGCCACCTGATTCGACCCATGTTGCGGCCGTTGAACGTGCGGCACCCCCTCCGCCACACAATCCCAAAACCGTCTCTGTTGCATTGAACCCGTGATGATGGAGCACCATCCGAAGGCCTTCTCCATCAACACCGGCGCACCACCAACCACGACCGTCCCATCGCAGGACATTGACCGATTTGGTGGTCATCGATGTGTCGACCGCCACCACAGCACTCGAGTCAAGTTGATGCTTGAGCGGGGAGGTGAGGTTTAACCAAATCTCTTCATCAAACAATCGGGTGGGCAGGCCAGGGTGAGCGGTTCGGGTCGTGATGTACGGTTTGGTTGATGATGGGGCCAAGTCACCGTGAGGCGCTTCGAGTTCCATCGCTGCAGCGACCGCTTTTTGGAGGAGAGCAGAGGTGCGAAATGTTCCGATAGAGGCCCCGGTGTACGCCCAAGGCCTCGGCACGGGCACGGCCCCCGCATAGCCCCAAGCCAACGCATCGGACAAAGCGGAAACCTCAACCAGCTCCATTTTGAGGTGTTTCTCGCTGGTGGGATACCCCAAGTGTGCAGCAACAAGTGCGGTGAGAAGTGGCGAGAGGCTGCTCTCAACCGGTTGGCCTGCGATTGCATATCGAATCACGACCATAACCTTTGGAAGGCCCCTCACACCAAAAAGCCGCCGAAGTGTCGTGTGAACCTTGAAGAAGGAGCGTTCCTTGGTTGATTTATGGGCAAGGGAATCGGGATGATGACGGCTGTTCTCGGCACCTACATGACGTTCAAGATGTGGGCTGAGTTCAACGATGCCCTCGGGACGGTGTTCGGCGCATCTTGGGCCATCATCATCTCGACCATGGTGTTCCTCATCTATCAGTCCAACAAAAACGACAAAATGTACGAAACCCAATTTGGAAACGCTTCGCCTGAACAGGCAGCCAAGACCAAACAAATGGAAAGCGACAACCAAGCTCCGTTTATGTTCGTAGCGGGCGTTTACCTCTTTGTTCTGGTTGTGTTTGAAATCCTCCTCAGTGCACTTGAAACTTGAAGGCTGAAATCGCATGGCGGACCTTCTGAACATCCTTTTGCTCAAGGACCGGGTCAACGGTGACAGAGACAACATTTTCCTGATTTTGTTTGAAAAGGCCTTCATTCTCATCGCCTTGTTGATCGTCCTCCTGTTCGGCGTCGCTTTGGAACTCCCCCCGTGGGGTGTTGGTGTGTTGGTCGGAGGCTCACTTGGACCAATTGTCTACGGTCATTATTACATCATTTACATCCGTCCGCTCAAAAAAGAGCAGAACCTTGATGAAGCAACGAAGAAAGCCAAACGCAAGAGGATGTGATGGGTTGCTTGGTTTTTCAACAATTATGGATTTTTTTGGCCTTGGCGACATCACCGGAATTGATGTCTTTTTTGCCGCCATGGCGGTCATTGGTACCGTCCTTTTCACCATCTACTTCCTGCTCGTCCTCATTGGAGGCGTAGCTGACGGGTTTTTGGACGCCATCCCCGGATTGGACATCAATTTGGAGATGGATGCAGAAGGCGTGTTCCACATGCTGACCATCCAAGGGCTATTGAGCTTCATGATGATGTTTGGCATCTTTGGATTGGCGGTGAGCCAAAGCGAATACGGCCCGATTCCCGCAATTCTCACAGGCACCGTGACGGGCATTGGTTCGATGTGGATGGTCGGGAAGGTCTTCCAAGTCATTGCCAGCCTCGAAACCGATGGAACGGTCGCACACAGCGAAGCCATTGGCGCCAAAGGCACCGTGTATCGCGTCATCAAACCCGGCCAGTCCGGCGAGGTCCAAGTGGAGTTCCAAGACGCATTGCGGACGTGCGAGGCGGTGGCTGAGGACGAAGGGTTGCAAATCGACACGGGGAAATTTGTC
>Ga0255769_10001031_pt1 | contig 32997 bp, 24 predicted proteins | sample 041ome_9_FD_179637 | JGI IMG/M metagenome (GOLD analysis project Ga0255769, IMG submission 179637) | Coastal salt marsh microbial communities from the Groves Creek Marsh, Skidaway Island, Georgia - 041413US metaG (version 2) | ecosystem: Environmental > Aquatic > Marine > Intertidal zone > Salt...
CGCGTGTATTTATTATTGTTTTTGAGAGAGAGAAAGAAAGGGAGGGGTTGTTTTGTTGAGTAAAATAAGTAGACACACACACACACATAATTATATATATATTCTTGAATTTGTAATGCACACACCTTTATATAACCATATAATGATCATTCGTAGCGAACTTCGGAGTGCGAGCGCGAGAAAGAGACTGCTGTAATATGTCTATATGTGTCGCACCCGAAAAATGTGAGCGCGACCTCTTTTTTCTCAAAAAAAAAAGCGCAACGCAAACAAACAACATACAACACACTGCGTTGCGTCCTTCATTCGAGAAAGAAGCGTAACAGTAGCGGCAGCGTTGGAAGAAACAACAATCAATTGTGCTCGCACCACTTTGAATAGCACTGTTACAATTTAAACGCACTATAAAAATAGAGAGAGAGAAACTCAGCGTCATGGCGAAAACGAGAGGAGCCGCCGCCGGTAAAGGGAAGAAAGATTCCCGAAAGAAAACGAGCGATGAAAAGAACAACGAAAACGAAAGCGCGGAGAAGAAGACAAAGACGAAGAAGACTGGTGCGGATAAAAAAGGCGCCAGGGAATCAAAATTCGATGCGCCGATGAAATCTTTGAAGCGCGCGAGGAAAGACGCGCTGTTACTTTCCGAGAAAACGCGAGAAGAAGAAGAGAAAGAAAAAGCGAAGAAGACGAAAAAAGCGAAAAAGAAGGCTATCGACGACGAAGAAGAAGATGAAGATGAAGACGAACCCAAACAGCGAGGATTCACGGATAAAAACAAGAGCTGGCTGAAACCTGTTTCGAAGAAGAACAAGAAGAAGAAAGCGGAGTCTTCTTCTTCTTCTTTTTCAGAGGAGGAGGAGGAGGAGGAGGAGGAGTCAGAAGAAGAGTCCTTTTCCTCTTCTTCGGAGGAAGAAGAAGAAGAAGAGGAAAAGAAGAGCAAAAAAGGAGGAGCAAAGAAAAAGCAACAACTGTTCGATGAAGAGGAAGAAGATGATTCTGAATCGGATATAGATTTAGACGATGAATTTATCGGCGGCGGAGAAGACTCGGACGATTCGGAATCAGAATCAGAGTCGGAATCGGAGGACGAAGATGAAGAGGATGAACTGCTTCCGATTGAGCGCAAGTCGCGTAAAATGGACGCAGAAAAAGCAAAGAAAGCGTCCGAGGCGAGATTAGAGCAATTACAAGTGAACGTGAAAGACGAAGAGACGTATCAACTTCCTTCCTCTTCTTCGGAATCATCTGACGGGGAGTACGACGACGACGACGACGAACGACGAAAAAAATCGGCTTCGTCCACGAAAGACATTCCAGATTTAACGTCTATCCAACAACGCATTCAAGAAGTCGTTCGCGTGTTGGCCGATTTTAAAAACCGCCGCGCTCCAGATCGCTCTAGGAACGATTATCTAGAGCGTTTGACGTCTGATTTAGCCACGTATTATGGATATAATCATTTCTTGATTCGTTATTTCATCGATACGTTTTCGGTGCCGGAAACTATGGAGCTCTTAGAAGCAAACGAAACTCAAAGGCCAGTGACGCTGAGAACGAACACTCTGAAAATCAGACGTCGCGATTTAGCTGCGCAGTTGATTAATCGCGGTGTTAACCTTGATCCAATCGGAAAGTGGTCAAAAGTTGGTTTATTGGTGTACGATTCGCGCGTTCCGATTGGGGCAACCCCCGAATACATGGCTGGAATGTACATGCTCCAGTCCGCATCCTCGTTTTTACCGTGCATGGCTTTGTCGCCGCAGGAAGGTGAGCGCGTTTTGGACGTCGCGGCCGCGCCTGGTGGGAAAACGACGTATCTGGCGGCGTTGATGCGAAACACGGGGATGATTTTCGCAAACGAATTTCAAAAGAAACGATTGAACAGTCTCGTCGCAAATTTACAAAGAATGGGGTGCACGAATTCCGTCGTGTGTAACTACGACGGTCGACAGTTGCCTAAAGTTCTCGGTTACGTCGATAGAGTATTGTTAGACGCTCCGTGTTCCGGCACAGGTGTCATCGCGAAAGATTCGAGCGTGAAGGTTTCAAAATCCACCGAGGACATTGCCAAGTGCGCGCACTTACAAAAAGAACTCCTCGTTGCTGCGGTGGATTGCTGCGACGCAAACTCTAAATCCGGCGGCTATATCGTCTATTCCACGTGTTCTGTCACCGTCGAAGAAAACGAGCAAGTTGTAGATTATATATTAAAAAAGAGAGACGTGAAAATCGTGTCCACGGGATTGGAGTTTGGTCGAAAAGGTTTTACGAGTTACCGCGGAAAGACGTTTCATCCATCCGTGAGTGAATGCCGTCGATTTTACCCTCACGTTCACAACATGGACGGTTTCTTCGTTTGTAAGTTGCAAAAAATGAGCAACCGCACGACGTCAACAACGACAACGATGACGTCAATGGCTCCTAGCAGTAGTACGAAAAACACCCGCATTGACAAGGACGACGTCGCTTCTTCCTCGTCATCGTCCGAGGACGAAGAGGAAGAAATAAAGGATGAAAAAAGCGATAAGAAAAAGAAGAAGAAGAAAGAGAAGAGTTGGGTGAAACGTGCGAAGCGAGAGTTAGGAGTTGCTTAAACCGTAGTTAATACTAAAATTGAAGATGGTTGCATATATAAGGATTGTGCAAAAACTCGTCGAACAACGAGAAGAATCACTTTTTTTTTGTTTTTGCTACTTTTACTACACATCACTCTATTTTCTATATTTCTTCATCTTCCGACGAAGATGCAAACTCGTCAATCTCGGTGAACTCTTCGCCGCACGTTACTCTATCTGGTCGACAAAACGAGCCGTGCATGGGCGGACACTCGGGAATCAAAATTTTACCGCAGGGCGTTTTTCCGTCGTTTTTGCCAACCGGTTCGTCAAACTTCACGCCAACCCAGTACCCGCTTGGAAGGGACGGCGGCATATCGACGACGTCTTTATCTGCTACCTCTTCTACGTCGTGCTTTTCTTCACCTCCTTTTTCTTCTTCTTCTTTTGCTCCGGTTTGAGTGGTATCCTTGACCTTACCGATGAAGCACACGACGCCTCGTTTCCCTCCCGGATTGACTTCGCATCTGGATCCCGAAACGACGTGGCGAACGCACTCGTACGAGGCGTACGTCGTCAGCATCTTCTCTCTCGCAGCTGCGATGGCGTCGTCGCTGTTATCAACATTATTATTAGTAGTAGTAGCATTTCTTTGTTGGTTTCTCAGCTTCTGTTGTTCTTTTTGTAACGTCCACGTCGGGTCTTCCTCTCTCTTCTTTCTCGCCCATTGGCGATAGGTGCCTTCCCTCTTCTCGTACGCTTCGTCGCTCATGACATACTTTTCAACTTTAGAAACATCTTCTAACCATCCATTCGCGCTTAAACTCGTAGGGTCCGTATCAATGACGTGTAATCGCATCCCGTCTGATGGAGAATAGTACCCAAGTTTTGCCTCGTCGTTTGAAAGTTCAATGGTCGTCGTTATTCTATTTTGTTGACTTTTGCTGTCGTAGTTTTGAAATTGTTGTTGTTGTTGTTGTTGTTGACTACTTTTACTGCCGCTGTTACCATGACCACTAAAAACATTACTTCTGTGAACATTAGTATCGTTAGTATTATTACTATTTCTGCCAACGTCGTCGATCAACTGCAAACGCATCGCGCTCGCGTTCGTCCCGCAGTGCGTCATCAACTTTTCTTTCACCGTTCGAATCGTCCACCTCAAGTCAAAACGAATCTCCAAAAACTGCATCTCTCGTAAATTCGAGTGCGTGACGAATAAACGACAGGTGTGTTCGGACTGATTCATCGAATTCGAAGACTCGTCCGTGACGTACAGACGTAACTGTTCTAACGAAGACATCGACGATAACATGTTTTTTTAGTGCTTCTTTTGTGTGTTTGTGCGTTGCGTTGTGTGAGATTGATTTGATTTATTATTGTTGTTTGTAAAAAAAAATTCCACCCACACGGAGACACGCGTTATTACTAATAATAATACATAATAATAATAATAAATGAGAGAGAGGAGGAGAGCGACGACGCTCGTCGGAGCGTTTTGTCGATCGTCCGTTCTGCTCGGATTACTCGCGTGTTTGTTCGTGCAGCTCAAAGCGATCGTGCTTTCCTCCTCCTCTTCTTCTTCTGTTTCTTCTGTTTCTTCTTCTTCTTCTTCGTTTAATCATCACAGTCGTCGTCGTCGTCGTCGCGACGAAGATGATTTTGTGCCTCGCGTCGTCGGTGATTACCACTCTCAACGAGAACGAGAAGAAGGAGAAGAACAAGAAGAAGAAAAAGAACAAGAAGAAGAACGTCCTCACATTCACGTGTTGGCAACTTCGAACGGCTCGCCGTATTTGAATTGGCAGACCCGCATCATGTATCGCACTTTTTTAGATGTCGTTGTAACCGAAAACAAAAACGGAGGAGGAGGAGACTTGAAATATTTCACGAGGCTTTTGCACAGAAGAACGGACGATGAATTGATGAAAGAAGTGCCGACGGTTCGCGTGGATTCTTTGCACCCATCGTGCGATAAGTGGTGCGAATTTCCAGTGCACGACAGACCGGACGCCATCAAGAAGTGGCTACAAAGCAAAGACTCCAAACGCGGCGGCGCGAAGAACAAGTTCGTCTTGATGATAGAAACGGACTACGTGTTCAAAAAACCAATGCGAATACCGTCGCCACTGTTGGATTATCATCGCAGTTTCCTTCGACAGAATCCGCAAGAATACGAACAAAAACCATCGGCCATAGCTTTTCACTTTAATTATATCAATCCACATTATCCAACCTTGCCGCCGGTGATGGAGCGATTGATGTCAACGCTAAAGGACCCGAGGAAAATAGTCGACACGAAGAAAATATTAGCGAGTGGACCAGCGCCGACGTTGATTCACCTCGATAGTTTAAATAGACTCATAGACGATTACATCGTGATCACTGAAGAAATAGAAAAAGACGAAGACGCGAAGAAAAAGCTGGGCTGGGTGCGAGAAATGTACGCGTATTCCATCGCCGCGGCGACGAGCGACGTGAAGCACATAGTCGAAGAACCGAGGCAAACGATGTTGATTTCGCAACCACCGGCGGATGACGATCTGTACGAAGCTTCCATGTACCATTATACGTGGGGTGCGAGATACGTTCGCGGGAGGGACAAAACATCAATCGTATGGGACTGGGATAAACGACCGTACATCGACGTTAAACACATTCGCGAACCGAAAAAGCACATGCCGCCTATGCCGCCTGATTCCGTCGAAGAAGGCGATAATTTAAGGCTATTGGACGGAACGGTAGTCACTTCGAAATTGAATAACGTCATGAAAGATCTGATTGGTACCATGAGAAACGCGATAGAGCGATTAGATACTTTAGCTTATAATTGTGGGTGGCTCGACACGGAACCAAAATGCGACTTTCGATGTCGAACGGGCGAGTTGTGTTGAAGCTAATAGATTTGAAAACAATCTTCTCTTACGAAAGGTCTATTGTATTTGTTCCAAACGCGCTTTCGATCGTTTGGCGTGCCGACCGTCCGGGTGTCGTTCTTTTTTCTTCTTCTTCGTAACTGTCGGTGTCTTTTTCGCCACGCGCTTCGTCTTATCAAACTTCTTATTTTTCGTAACATTTCCCTTAGAAGTATTCGCCCGACGCGCTTTCGCTTCTTCGTCTTTGCGCTTCTTCTTTAACATTTTTCTTTCTCGAATCGATAGAGCTGGCTTTTCTTTTTCGGATTCTTTCTGTTGCTTCATTTTTGCTTTCAGGAAACCTGGAACGACGACGGTATTGTCCTTGTCGTCGTCCTCGTCCTCGTCAAAGTCGCCGAGTAGAACATCGTCTCTCTTCCGTCTCTTCCTTTTCTCGTTTTCTCCTGATTCTGATTCTGATTCTGATGCTCCATCTTTTTCCTCCCCATTTTTCCTAGTTTTCTTCTCTCGCTCCCCATACTCGCCGCGTAATCCTCTATCTCTCCCTGTTTTCGCCTCTACTTCTCGCGCTGCTTCGATAAGCTTCCCTTTAGCTGCTTCGTCGTGCGTGTACGTGCACTCGCTTCCGAATCGACACATCCCGGTATTCACCCAATCTAAACACGTGCCTTTATATCTGTAATATTCCAAATCCACGTGATACTTCCTTTTCCTCTCTTTCCTCTCCTTTTCTTTCGTCTCTTTCTCTTTTTTCTCCACTCTCGCCTTGTTCACTCTCTCTTTCGCCTCTCGTTTGGCTTTTTGTTTCTCTTTAATCGTCAACGCCGCGTTCTCGCCGAGTTTTTCAAACTTGTTCCGGTGGTAGTTCTTCACTCGCAACCACGTCTCTAACGGTTCTATCAAGTTCACGTGGTTTCTGTATTTATCACTTTCATTCTCTTTATTGTCTTCTTCTTCTTCTTCTTCTTCTTCTTCTTCTTCTGTCGCTGATGTTTTATCATCTCCACGCTTTTTCCCCTTCTTCTTCGTATCGTTCTCCTCTTTTTTGTCGTTTTCGCCGTTAGACTTCTTCTCTGCGAACAAAACTGTATCGACGACGAACATAAAGTGCGATTTGCTGTCCAAAAAACACAGCATTTTCTCCTTTTCTTCCGCGTCTTCATTCGTCTTATCCTCTCTGAAACACACGCGTATGCTTTGCGCGATTTTGTTGTATTCGTTCGCTTTCACAAAGTTGCGCCGAAATTGCGCGTTTTCCACGAGTTTGCGACGAACGAGCGCTATGAATTTTTCCTTCAAAAGTTTCTTCTCTCGCTCGATTTTACTCTTTGGTTTCTTCTTTTTGTTCTTCTTCTTCTTCATCTTGTTGTTGTTGTTGTTGTTGTTCTTATTCTTGTCGTCCTTCGCGGACGACGGTGTCGTTGGAGACATGCGCGCGGTTTTGCTTTTGTTGTACTTTTTTTTTAAGGTTTTTGTACGCGTACGTATAACTAACTTTTTGCAGCAGCCACATGTGATGGGGGTTAAATTCTAATAAATATATATTCTCTCTCTCTCTCTCTCTCTCTCTCTCTCTCTCTCTCTAATAAAATACAGCACATATTCTACGCGCATCTCACTTTGAAAACGAAAAACATCAACGTCCCGTACAGATATAAGACTTTGGGATAGGTGATGCTCGTATTGATGGCGTCGTTCTGACCAAAACTCGTCGTCGAGTTACTCGACGACGCTCCGAGCGCGGAGGCTTTCGTTCTCACCTCGAGAACTTCGCGAGCGAGCGAACGCAACTTTCGCAACTCCGCACCGGTGCTAATAGTTTCGTTATTATTGTTGTTTGCACCGCCACCGCCGCCGCTTTTTGTCGCTTTCGATGCGACAGCCTTCGCCGCGTCGAAGAGCATTTGTCTTCGTCTTTGACTTTTCCACGTTTCCAACGCTAATTCAGATTCGGTTTGTTCTAAATTCGCCCATTTCAAAGAGCACAAGGCGAGCGCGACGTCGTCTTGCTTCATTAAATTAGACGACATTGCTTTTAATATCTTTGCTTCCTCGTTGGATGCTCGTAAATTAGAAACACCCGACGACGACGACGATGATATGGTGTAATCGACCAATCCCGGCATCGATGGCGCCGCGTTGCCTTCCAAAACGTATCCGTGCTTCGTCGCCGCGTCGTGGATCGTTTCCGCCGCGAAACGCACCGCTTCGTCTTTACTCCAACCGGCTCGTTTCCCTCGAGTGGAAAACGTGACGGCAAAAATACCGTTATCATTCACCGCGTGTCTCGAGAACACGTCGTAAATTTGTTGCGTTCGTTGCATGACGGCGCCGCAATGGTCCAAATAGACAACTTGGAAGGACTCGGAAGCTGGATTTCTCGACGCTAAATACGATTCAACCGTCCCGGTGAATGCGTTTTCCTTCTTGGATTTGTCGACTGAAAACGTTCCGTTTCGCAAGGCGTACACGACGGAGGAGTACGGGTTTGGAATAAACACCGAGGACGCGGTAAATCCTCTTCGCGTGAGTTCAGAAGATGTCAATCCATCCTTCGCGTCTAGCGTTAAAGACAAACACCGCTCTTGGGAAACGCCCAACTCGATAACGGATAACTGAGAAGCTTCGCCGACGGCGGAATTCGTGATGGCTTTATCGACGCCGATGAGATTTCGTTCGCTCGGTGCACCCGCTACGTTTTTCCCAGCTTCCTCGTACGGGTCGGATTCCCATCTGCACAAAAACGTCCCTTTGTGCTGCGCGAGCAAATATTCCCTCTCCAACTCGCGAGTCTCTCGTTCCGTTTTTCTTCTCAAGTTTGTCTCGTCTCTCGTCAACGCGCTCGCGACAATCGCCGAGCAAAACGCGCACGCGCTCAAACACACGTCTAAGAAAAACAACGACGGCGACGCGTATCGCGAGGGCCCAAATCCTAACGCCAACGTTTTAAACGCCAACGCGACGAAAGCTAAAGTTCTATTCGCCTCGAGCACTGAAAGCGCGAATGAAAATCTGAGCTCCGCGCAGTCTCTCGCGAGCATTTTCATCCTCGCAAACTCGCGATGGCGTTTAACGTTCGCGCTCACGTCCAAAGCCCTTCTTCTGCTTTTCTGTTCGTTCACATCTTTCGCGGCGAACGGCGCCAACGAGTACGGTAAGAACGCCGAAGCCTCGCGCAAGCGCGCGTTCAATCCTAATTTTACGCACGTCAACGCGAGCGCCGGTAAAGCGGGCGCGATACAAATCGCATACACGATAGAATCCGCAATCGCATCGACACAAAGCGCGAGCACTTTGGTCGTTGAAAATCTATTCAGTTGAAAGTCAAAGTAATACGTAGAGCTCGTGCACCCGAGGTACACTCGCAAAGCAGCCACCACAATCCCGAATCCAATCGAGAATAAAAACGCAGATTTCGCCGCGGAGGCGTATTTTGACTCATATATTCTCCCTTCTCGCACGATAACCGGTGGTTTCTCGTCGATAAATTTCTTATTCTCGAACGACTCTTCGATTGAATTAAACAGCGCTCGAGTTTTGTTCAGTTTGATGACGTTATTGTTGTTGTTGTTGTTGTTGTTATTCTTCTTCGTAGTATTAGTGATATTCTCGTCGTAAAATCTCATCTTCTCGTTGTTGGTGTTGGAAAATAACAAAGAAGAAGAAGAAGAAGAAGAAGACGATAAAGAGTTGGAGCGAGAGCGCGTGGCAGTTTGCAGCGCAGAAATCGCCAACGATTCCACCGTCGTTTCATCTTTATCTTTATCTTCTTCGTCGTTTCCTTCATCAGAAGGAGAGCGCTGTTGTTGTTGTTGCTCCGACGACGAGGGGGAAAAGGTTGATATTTTCGTTCTTCGTCTTCTTCTTCTTCTTCCCGACGAGAAGACGACAGCAGTAGTGGCAGTAGAATCATTTTTCCGTAAAATTGACTCGACGATCGACGTCGTCATGATCGTCGTCGCCTTCTTCTTCCTCTTGTTCTCCGCGCGAGCGTCTTCGTCTTCGTTTGTTTTTGACGCGCGCGCGTTTTCGATTATGAAAAATCTGAACTTTTTGTACATGTTTAGGGTCTCAGATCTTAAGGGAAAAGGTAGTTAAAAACCACAAAGCAAAAAGGCCACTAAAAGCACAGAAGCGCGCGGAGAGAGAGAGAGAGAGAGAGAGAGAGAGGAACGAGCGCGATACAGACGAAAGAAATGTCTGCTCTGATCTCGTCGGGTGACGACGACGACGACGACGACGAGAACAACACCACCACTACAAACGCTCCTCCTCGTTTGAAGAAAGACAAAGTCGATTTAGTTTTCGGCGCTTTGTTTCGAGCGACTTCTCCCTGCGACGCGCAAAAAGAGAAAGACGACGACGATAACAACAACAACAACAACGCGAGAAAGAGCACTGCTCCACCTTCTTCTCCTCCTCCTCCTCGTCGTAATCTTCATCGCGACGCGAAAGAAGAAGCGCTGTGCGTGAGCAACAACAACGCGTTGATGGTGTCGAAATTGACTCTAAACAACAACAAAAAAGATGAGTTTTTTCTTCATCCTTCCCCTCTTTTACACAACATTGTGGGTGAAGAGGGTGCTCAAAAATACCGCCGCCGAAAAGACGACGACGGTACTAACGACTACCACAACAACTCGGAATCAGAACACCATCGCGATTTACTCTCGTTGGCGAGAATGTCCGAACAGTTTCAATCGCGAGTCGTCGCTTTGCGACGCTTGAAAGAACTTTCGTCGTCGATAAAACCAACGACGACGACAAAGGAAGACGAAGAAGCGCACGAAGAGGATGTCGATTTTTTACATGCGACGAACATTTTCGCGCCGGGTTCGTTGAAAGCAAAATACATCGTGGAAGTCATGGACGGTACTAGCGGTAACGACGAGAAGAAGAGAGAGAGCAGAAGCGTGCAAAAGAAGAAACGAGAGGTGTACGCTTTGACGACGGCTTTGAGAAGCGTGAACGGCTTGGCGCGATATTTACAGATGCCTCCCATGAAAGAAGAAGAAGATAATAAAAAAGAGACCCACGAAAGGTTACGCGCGGAAGCGAGGAGGAAGAGAGATTTAGTTTTACAGTCAAAGAAGACGATTATCGAAGCGTATAAGGAAATGATGATGTCGACGACGACGAAGAAGAAGAAGAAGAAGAGCACGGCTGACGAGAAGAAGAAGAAGTTAGCTTCTCAAGAGTCAACGGTCATAGCAAAACGACCGACGTCCTCGACCAAGGAAACCAAAGAACAACAGACGAATAAAAGTGAAAAGAGAAAGGAAGCGAAACCACAGAATAACACCGTCGGTCCTAATAAAACCGTCGTCCCGGTCGTCGCGAAGTTTCCGCCGAAAGGCAGAAAACAAAAGAGAACGCCGTTTTCGCCGCCTCGAATCTTTGGGCAAGAGATTACTTTGAACAACAACAACTAAACTGTTATGTAGTAGTAGTAGTAGTAAAAGTTATATATGCGCGCATATTAGTACGATGTACACAAACACAATCATTTTCAATTCATTCAAAAAGCGCTTTCTAATTATTAATGAAGCAATGAAGCAAGTAATAATCAATCTGTTTTATCTTTTTCACTATTAGGCGTAGGCGTGTTCGTACTTCTCGAATTGCCACGGATGAAATCCCGCATCCAACGGATGTTTCGTGCTATCTTCTCCCTCGTTCGTTGCACCTGCTACGTTCGTGCACATCTTCTCCATTACGCGAATCGTTTCGTACGAGTTTTTGTTGTATTCAAACACGTGTTCGACAATCTCTGCCTCGTCTTCGGTGCACTCGGCGTTTTTGCCCATCTCCACGAAAAATCTCGGCTTCCAAGGGCCGCACTCCAAAGCTCGCCTCTCTCGTCTCTCTGCTCTTTGCCTCTCTTCTAAAGCGGTTTTCTGCGTGCTCGCGGTTGAATTATCCGCTTTTTCCAAAGCTCTGCGATCTGGTCGCAATCTCGAATCGGATTTCAACAGCATTCCGTCCGCCGGAGCTGATTCTGCGCCGTTGGATTTCACCGCGAAAGAGTTGAACCTGTACGGGTGTTCGTGAGCTGCGCTGATCTCGCTCTCTTCAACCTGCCACAACTTCTTCTCCCACTTTTCATCGCTTACTTTACTACATTTCAAATCTTTGTTCCAGTGTCCGTACATTTTCAATTTCTCTTTTTCGTTCTTATCTTTAACGAAACCGTTGACTTCGTATCGACCTCGAGAGGACCAACCGCACGCGGTGAATTGCAAATCGCACGTCGCTTTCGTCGTCAAGTTTTGCACGCGCATATCACCGAACGTGTCCACCCAAATTCTCCCAACGATCAAGTTATTGATTCTCGACGTGGGTGGGATAATATTGAACGTTTCGTTCGTTCTTTTCAAATGAATTCTCGTGCGACCGATTGGGAAAACGTCCACCCAGTTCCCCATGAACTTCGTCTTCACCGCCGAGGTAATATCGTACGTCCACTTTTCGGTATCCGCGTGCCCGGCACCAATCGGCGGGTGGTGACTCACTTGCTCGTAAATCGCCGTGTTCTTACCGTCGTCGAGTTTCAATTCGTACGTCTCGCCTAAAATCGGATTGAACGGTTTCTTCGTTCGTTCCATGGTTGAGTATACAGAAACCGCGTACGCGGTTACGAGCGCCAACCGCACGTCCTCGTCCTCCTCATCTGCGGCTTCGTCCAACAAGTGCTGATACTGCAAAATCTCCGCCATCTTTTGCAACGTCGACATCGGTTCCATGATGAACACTGGCACCGAAAATACCGACATGACGTCCGCGCCAATCATATTCTTCAACGTCGCCCACATCGCTTTCCTATCTTCTTGATGGTTCTTCCCGTCGTTCGGGTCCACGTCCGGGCTCGCGTCGCTCGCCCCTCCTTTATCTCCGTCCTCGCCGCCGCCTTCCGTGACTTCGAGTTCATCCACGCCTGCGAGACTGTTGTTGAGTTTTAATAGTATTATTATTATTATTATTATTGTTGTTGTTAAAAAGAGAAAGAAAGAGAGAGAGAGAGAGAGAATGGTCAGATCACATTTTGTGCTGTTTACTTTTTTTTTGTTGTTGTTTCTTTTCTTCTCGTCGAGACCAAAGAAAGGAGAATGAAAAAAAGACCCACGAGAACTCCTCTCTCTTCTTTTTGTCGGTCGCGAGAGTCTCGAAAATCTCATCCAACCCGTTTTACACACGCATCGATCTCTCTCTCTCTCTCTCTCTCTCTCCGAAAAGAAAGAGAGGAAACTTTTTCCAAAAAAGAGAGGAGGAGGAGGAGGACTTTGAAGAAAGAGAGAAAGAAAGAAAGAGAGAGTGAAGACGGGCCACTACCACCACCAGTCGCCAGCCGCCCTCGCACACACGCGAGAGCGCTGATTCTTTTCTCTCTCTCGTCCTTCGTTCTCGACGGTGTTGTGTTCTCATCGTCGCGTTCTTCTCTTCGAATATTCATATATTTAGCGCGGCGCGCGCACGACGACGACGAGAGAATAAACACACACGAAAAGGAAAAAAAAAACATCGCATCATCGAGAGAAGAGAAGAAAAAATAAAAAAACAAAGAGACACAGAAAAACGCACTAGTTTATCCCATCGCCGAGCGCGTTCACCAAGTCGCTCCCGAAAGTGGAGACGCGACTGAACAGAGATCGGTGTCCCGGAGCGACTTTGGTCGTCTTCGAGGAGGAGGAGGCTTCTTCTTCTTCTTTTTCGCCGCCTCCGCTCATGATGATGATGATTTTGTTTGATAAGAGAGAGAGAACAGAAGAGAAGAGAGAAGTGTTCGTTCTATTTCTTGTGAAGAATTGGGAAAAGAAAAGCACAAAAAAACACGCGCGATAAAAAAAAAGAAGAAGAAAAAAAAGAAATATGGGAAACCACTTTCGATTTAAGGACGAGGAGGATGAAGAGATGGACGCGACGAGGACGGAAGAAGAAGAAACGCAGAACAACAAGAACGAAGGAATACATAATAACGATGATGATGATGATGATATGCTGGATGATGAACCGGCGCACGATTTTGGTCCAGACCCTGAGTTTATGGTGAGGAAACCGGAGGCGAATTTGATGATGTTTGGTGGTGCCGCCGTGATGACCTCCTCCTCGAATGCGACTTCTGCGAGAGAAGAAGAAGAAGAAGAAGACAAAGGAGGAACGACGATGCGAAGAGGTGGAGCGAGCGCGGCTTCTTTACCTTCTTCTTCTTCTCCTCCTTCAGTTTTTTTAAAGCTTCAGTGCAAACACAAAGAGAAAGGAGCCGTGTACATCACGCAAATGGAGTCGAACTTTGACTTCTCGAAAGTTTGTTATCGAACGAGCGCGAACGAGGCTAAAGTTTTCGACGTTCATTCTGCAAGAGCAGCAGCGGCAGCAGTGCCACTCGTCAGACACGAACGCGCGGTGACGGACGCTCACTTCCCCGTACCGAACGAACTAACGACGATTCTTTCGTGTTCGCACGACAACACGGTCAGAGAGTGGGACGCGAGGACGAACAACGCAAACTGCGTCGCGCAAGCGCGGGTACCGAATCATATTCTCGGGAAGAATGGATCCTTGGAGACGTGCTCCATCGGCGGCGCGAATGAAACGATATTAGCCGTCAGTTGCGGGGAGAAGATTTTGTTTTACGACCGACGGATGATCCGACAAGGAGGAGGAGGAGGAGGAGGAGAGATTATTAAACAGTTTGAAGACGCGCATTCGGAAACAGTCACGAAACTTCGATTCCATCCAGAAAAGAGACACATTTTGCAAACGAGTTCGGTGGATGGATTGACATGCACGTTCAACTTGTTCGACGAGATTGACGATGAGAATAGTTTAGTGAGTATTGGGACCGCGAATGCTGCTATTAATGACTTTGGATTTTTGAAGAGCAGCGGCATCAGCAGTGGTAATAATAGCGGTAGCGTAAGTAGCAAAAATATCTTGTGGGCGTTGACTGGCATCGAGGAAATTCATTTGTTCGATTGCGATGCGAGCGGTACGACGTGTGGCGTAGAGATTGGACACGTGAAGAACGCGAGAGAGAAGGCGAGAGAGGCGGCAAAACAAGCAAAAGCGGCGATGAGTGCGAGAAAAGTATCGTCGAAACCATCATCCTCGTCGATATCGAAGAATGGATTGAAAGATATGATCGAAAACGGCGTCGATTATATCATCAACGTAATCGACGGTGGCGATTCAAATAACCACAAATATTACGCGTGTTGCGGAACAATCAACGGTACCGTTGGTTTATTCCCGATAGCGTACGACCAAAACGGTATGAAGAGCGACACGAGCACGCAACCGTTGACTTTACTCGCGCCAGAATACGTGTTGCCGAATGATTCTTCTGTGAACGAACAACATCAAGATGGTGGTAGAGATCGGGAGGATCTGGTGATGCAAGGTCACGGCGATATCGTTCGTTGCTTACTTGCATCATCGTCGTCGAGTATGGCGACGAGTGAAAGTCAAAACATGCACTTATACACCGGAGGCGAAGATTCTTCGGTGTGTGCTTGGACGGCGACGACGATGAGAGGCAATATTATCGATAACAATCACAATGGTTTCGGAGGAGGCGCAATGAGGAACAGTCCATCGTCTTCGTTTAGAAGCGGTCGCGAATCTCCGTACTAATTTTGCATTTCAGGCGCGCAGAAAGAGTAGTTTTATAGTAGTAATAGAAATGATAGTAGTGATGTACGGCACGTGTAGAAAATTATTCGCAATATATAGTATCGATTTTATCAACAACAACACAAGCTTAAATTGTAACTCACCCTCTCTCTCTCTCTCTCTCTCTCTCTCTCTCTCTCTCTCTCTTGCTTAAAGTATTCATACATATGCATACATATGTGTGTAACTTTTCGCGCGTAACAATCGTAAACTCGCACGTTTTATTCCCCTTCCACTGGAATAAATCTCCAAATCACCGCCATCATCGATCCCATGATCGCCATCCAGACGACCGAAACCGCCGAAGGCACTCTCACCAAGAATTCCGGGAAGTGCAAACTCGCCAACAAGAAACCAAACGCGCTCGATTTCATCGCCGTTTCAATCGCGCACGTTCTGCACGTCGTCTCCGAATACTTAAACACCTTCATCCCCCAATAACCGAGCACGCCACCGAGTAAGTGCAACAAGAACGCGGCAACTTGTAACGTCATCCCGGCGTTCAAAATGCCATCCGCGCACTGGGCTACGGACCCGCCGACCAAAATAACCGTCATGATGACGCCAACGATCGGGCAAAACGGCTCCACCGTTCGGCACGTTTTCGGTGTCACTTTGTTCAAAGTGACGCCCAACACGACGGGCACCAAAACAACTTTAATCGTACTTATCGCCATCCCGACTGCGTTCACGTCGACAATCGCGCCCAACGCCAACTTGCAAATCAACGGCGTCATGAAAATGCAACCAATCGTGGTCGCCGTAGTCATCAACACGGACAACGCGACGTCCCCTTTCGCAATGTACGCGCACAAATTCGACGCTTGGCCGCCGTTGATGCTCCCAACCAAAATCAATCCGGCTAACAAAGGCCCGGATAAGCCGATGGCGTTGCCGATGACGAAAGCCAACGCCGGCATGGCCACGTAGCAGTACAAGAACCCGAGACCAATGACGTCTGGTTTCTTAAACACTCTCAGAAAATCGTCGACAGTTAACGTGATCCCCATGGAGAACATCAACAGCGCCAAACAAAACGTAATCATCGGCGTGGTCATGAAATTGAAAAACGCCGGCTTGGTCAGCGCCAACGCCGCGGAGAGCACGGTCCATAACGGGAACAAGTTGCTAAATAACGCGGAGAACTTCGAAAAAGACTCCATGAACGTCGCCGCTCCGGCGTTCACGCTCGGGCGTCTCCCCATCAACGCTTTGTGTTTTTGCATCGATCCTCTTTTGTCGTTCGATTTTTTATTCGTCATAAAAGAGGAGGAGGAAGAAGAAGAGAAGGAGGTCTTTTCACCTCCAGCTTTTGAAGAAAACGCATGATATTCTTCGCCGCCTCTCGACAAACGAGAAGAAGAGACGACGACCGCGTCGCTTCTTCTTCCTCGTTGTTTTACTCCTCCTCTTCCGTTCGTCTTCTTCGTCTTTTCGAGCGAAGAAGAGCGGGAAGTGGAGGACAACAAAGAAGAAGCGGGGGAAGAGATTTTTGCGGCTAATCCCAACCCGCTCATCTCTCACCTTTTTTTTTCTCCCTTTTTCTCTGAGTCAGAATACAAAAAAAAACTTCTCTTCTTCCCGCTCTTCTCACCTCACTGCAGGTATTGCGTGTGCGTGTAAGTGCGCGTGCGTGTTTCAAAAGTTCCGCAACCGATCGCTTCGTTGAGTGCGTTCGAATGAATCCGTACGAGAGAGTTACCCTTTCTTTTCCGCTGGTGCGTGCGTGCGTGCTCCTGCTCCTGTGCCGAATTTTGAGAAAAGGATAGAATAATAATAGTAAAAGCGACTCTCTCGACTCGACAACACTTACTTCCCCGTTTGTGCTCCTTCCTCTCTCTGTGTTGTTTAAAAAAAAAAAATTTTTGGACGACGATGGATGGGGGCACAAACCCTCTTTCTTTGGCTCTTTTGTGTGCGCTTCTTTCGTTGTTGCTTTTCTCTCCCCGCGACGGGTCGGTCGCGCTTGTCGTTCCCGATCTCAAAAAGAAAAAAGAGAGAAAAGTTTTGAAAAAAAGACAAAAAAGGCAAAAAGAAAAAGTACAAATAATCCAATTTCCAAAAGCAAAAAGGCTTCGCAGACACATCGCGTCTCTCACCTCATAAGCCGAGACGGACGTGTGTATATACACAAAAAACACGAGAACACGCATCGAAACGAGATCTTCTCTCTCGTCGTCGTTATCGTCATCAACCAAATCAACGTTCTTATTTAATTCGTTGTGCTCTTCTAAAAAAAAAACTCTTCATTTACGTTACTAAAAAATGAGTTCTTCTGCCGCAGCCGTGGTAAATTCGATCGCGTTTAAAACGCGAGTTGTGTCCAGATCTTCTTCGATCAAGCAACAACAAAAGCACAGAAAACCAATCGCTATGAGATCTGCTGGATCTTCGAGCAGCAGCAAGAAGGTGTACATCTCCAACGCGTCCGATGATGGATTCAAAGTTGCCGTTTTAGGCGCCGCTGGAGGCATCGGTCAATCGCTCTCTTTATTGTTGAAGATGAATCCGATGATTTCTGATTTGGCTTTGTACGACGTCGGTCAAATCGTCAAAGGCGTTGCCGTGGACTTGTCTCACTGCAACACCGCGTCCACCGTCAACGGGTACTGCGGCAACGAAGAACTCGGACAAGCGTTGAAAGGGTGCGATTTAGTCATCATCCCGGCAGGCGTTCCGCGTAAACCGGGCATGACGAGAGACGATTTGTTCTCCATCAACGCCGGTATCGTGCGAGATTTGACGCAAGGCGTTGCTGATCACTGCCCGAACGCAGTCGTGGCGATCATCTCCAACCCGGTGAACTCGACGGTTCCGATCGCGTGCGAAGTGATGAAGAAAAACGGTAAATTTGACAAGAGGAAAATTTTGGGCGTGACGACGTTGGACATCGTGAGATCTGACGAATTCGTCTCTACTTTGAAAGGTTTGGACGTGAACGACGTGGACGTGCCGGTGATTGGTGGTCACGCTGGTATCACCATCTTGCCGTTGTTGTCGCAAACGTTCCCGCAAACGTCGTTTAGTGAGAAAGAAACGGAAGAATTGACCGTGCGCATCCAAAACGCTGGGACGGAAGTTGTCGAGGCCAAAGCTGGCGGCGGTTCGGCGACTTTATCCATGGCGTATGCCGCCGCGCGCATGGGCGAGGCTGTTTTGAGAGGTTTGAGTGGTGAATCCGACGTGTACGAGTGCTCGTACGTTTCCTCTGATATCGTGCCGGACATGCCGTACTTTGCGACCAAGTGCAAATTGGGCAAAGAAGGCGTCGAAGAAGTCATGCCGATTGGCGAAATCACCGCCTACGAGCAAGGATGGTTGGACAAGTTGAAACCAGAATTGAAGGCACAAATCGATAAAGGCGTCGCGTTCATCGTCGATGCGTAAATATAATAAATGCATCAGAACATTGTCATCGTCGTCGTCGTCTTTCTGTTTTGCGAAAAGAAGAGAGAAAGTTATATGACACACCAGCATGAATACAGTCAACCGCTACCACTTACACCTGCGATATATTGCTACACTAATATTACAACAAACGCCATCTCTTTCTCTCGCCTAATTATTACTCGCGCGCGCCGCGCCGCATCTATACGCAAAAGTTTTTTTTCTCTTCACACAGCCGCTTTTGAAATCGTTGTTGACCAAATGTCATTCTTTTTTTCTTCCTCCTCGTCCTCGTCGTCGTCAACGAATCGATCGTGCACTCCAGAAGACTTATAAAACGGGAACTTCAATACTTCGTTCGCGGACGTGCTCTTTGACATGATCACTTTCTTTTTTTGCTCGTGTTGTTCTTCTTTCGCCATTTCTTTCGCTTGCTCGAGAAGCTTGAGATCTTCTTCTGAATCTTCGTCCATGTCCTCGTCCGTATCGTCTTCTTCTTCTTCTTCTTCTTCTTCTTCTTCTTCTTTTTCCATCATCTCGTCTTCGCTGTCTGATGATTCGACATCCATTCCGTTGAAGAGTAAATATTGTCGATCGTCTTCATCTTTGCCTTCGAAAAAATCCTCGTACACTTCCCACGGATCGCACTCGAAAATATTCACATCCGAATAGTTTTCTTCGTGTCTTTTCAACTGATCAAAGCCAAAATTTTCGTATATCTCCGTTCTCGAGGGGTCTCTGAAGCACAGATACGCGACGGTGAGCTTTTTAAAGTCTAAAGTCGCTTTGTGCGCGCGAGTAATGATAACGGCGTCGTCGTCGTCGTCGTCGTCGTTGTCCTCGTTCTCGTCCGACGAAGAAGAAGAGCAACAATACATCTCTCTCAGTTCGCTTCCTTTCTCGCCAAACGCTGACAAGTCTTTAATCAACACCAACTCTCCGCTCTTTTCCATCTCGACGTACGCGTTGTTATTGTTTCTATTCCTCCTTTTGTTCTTCTCCATCTCCAAACACACTCGACAAATATCCGTCAAATACGAAGAAGTTTCCCGTTGATCTTCCCGTTCACCCATCGCGGCGGCAGCCGCCGCGGCGGCCGAGGTGGTTGTAAACCTGTACCATCTCCCCAACTCTAAAAGCATGCCGCACTGATCGCACCATCCGCATTGCTTCTTCCCCGCACCACCACCACCACCACCGAGATAACTCGGGTGTAAACGTTGACTGAGTTTGTGATATTTACTCCTCGCAACGTCCGCGTTGATCTTCGCGTCTTTTCTCAGCTCCAACCGTTTCCGAAAATCAAATCGCCGCAACTCCAAATTCCCGAGTTCGTGCTCCGTATACGACGACGATGGCAGCTCCCCGGCTTCTATTTCTTCTTCTTCTTCTTCTTCTTCTCGTTTATTATTACTAAAGTAATCTTTCTTCCGAAACACTCGTATTTGATTCGTCGCTTCGATCGTTCTCGATCCAAACTTATTCTTTCCTTCTTTGCGAACGAATTCGTGTATTCGAGTGCGAACCGCCGTCGTCGCCGAATTCTCGTCGAGGGATACAGTCAACGAAGCAGCGACGACGCCATTATCGTCTTCTTTTTGAAGAAGGAAAAACGCTCTGAGTTCTTCGAGAATGCGTCGTGGAATTTTCTCCTCCTCGTCGTCGTCGTCGTCGTTCATTTTTACGCGCGCGTGTTTTGGGTGTGTTTTTTTCTGCTGATTTTGTTTGTGTGTGTTCACTTTTTTATGTGTATTTCAATACTACTCTCGATATACGAAAGAAGCGCACGCGCACGCGTATTGTTTAGAATTTATCTCTCTCTCTCTCTCTCTTTGTGTGTAAGTCGGATTATAACCTTGGTTTGTTTAGTATTCCATGCTCGTACGACCAACCTTGTGGTAAAGGACAGTCGTTGTCGAGGAGGTATTGTAAACATTCGGAGTGGTTGTACTCGTGCGCTGACCGTACGGTGGCTTCACCCCAAGGCGCTTTAACGTCTTCGTGTAAGTACTTTAAACACTCCAAGTGACCTTTCCAGGCCGCATACGCACACGCATATTCGTCAAATTCATCGTATTCACGCTCGACGAGATATTCAAGGATATGGAGATGACCATTTCCAGCCGCCTCGGAGGCAGTTTCCCAATCCCACGGCGCTTTAACGTCTTCGTGTAAGTACTTCAAACACTCCAAGTGACCATACTCGGCCGCACTCGCACACGCATATTCGTCAAATTCATCGTATTCACGCTCGACGAGATATTCGAGGATGTGGAGATGACCATTTCTAGCCGCCCAGTAGGCAGTTTCACAATCCCACGGCGCTTTAACGTCTTCGTGTAAGTACTTCAAGCAGTCTAAGTGACCATTTGCGGCCGCACTCCTACACGCCCCCTCATCGAATGGGCACTGATTTGCAACGCAATACTTCACCATTTCCAGATTACCTTGTCTTGCGGCCGCATTAATCGTCAATTCATTCCAATGACACTTTTTCTCTTCTCGTATCCACTTGAGCAACTCGAGTTTATTTGTTCGAGCAACTCGACTGCAGAAAAAGTCTTCCTTATCGGCCCACTCTTCGTCCCAGTCGTCCGGCCACAACGATCGATTCTCCCACGCAACTTCCAACGTAGATATCGACGACATCTCTTCAACTTTAAACCCATTTTCCAACTCATCTTCCCGAGACGATCTCTTAATCAAAGCTCTCGTTTCGCCGTTCACTTCGTGCAAGAATTTTAAATCAGTTTGATTCAATCTCGGCAAAATGTGCTCGAAACAAACGTCGTCGTTGTTGACAATCACGTCCCACAAGTCTCTCTGACCGGTTCTTCTCTTCTTCGCTCGCGTCGTCGCTCCTCCAGAAGAAGACATGACTTCTTCTGGTCTTCCTCTTCTTCTTTTTTCGTATCTGAAGAAGACTATATGATATGGTTTTACGCCGGGTATTTTTGAAAAAAAAAAAGAGTGAGACTCTCTCTCTGACTTTTGTTTGAGTGAGAGACCAAAAGAACAGAAGAGAGACGAATCGCCACAAACAGCAAAAATATAAAAATAATAAAAAAACACGCGCGCAACAAAGCTGCAAACAAACACAAGTCGAGAGAGACGGAGAGAGACAGCGGTGGTGGCAGCGGAACAGAACGGAAGAAGAAGAAACGACGACGACTGGTACGAATACCGCCACTACCACGCAAACGTAATAAACGAAGAAGAAAACAGCGCGCAGTAAAACACACGTAACATATTATAAATATAATAAAAATGGAAGACAATCGAAAGCAAATTTTCTCGATTCCGGCGGAATCGGAGTTGAGAGTGGAGTGCAAATTGAATCGATTTTTTTACGTCTCGGTGGTCGCTGGGACGGGAACGTGCGAGATTTTCGGAAGTGAGATTGGTTCATCTTCGAGTTCGACTTCGTCGACGGTCATTAGCACCGCGGATAAGAAGAGATTGGGAGGCGGGAAGTGGGCGTTTTTTTCATATAAAGGGTGCTCGATTGAGTTGGAAACGGTGTCGAAATCGTCGAAAAAGAGCGGCGGCGGCGATGTAAGCAAAGAGGGAGTAATAAATGAGGAAGATGACGACGACGACGATGACAACGGAGAGGAGAGCGGCGAAGAGGAGGATAAAGAAGAACAAGCGATCGAAATAGCGTACATATCCGAGGAAACGCCGATGATGAGTTACTTGAACGTGCACGGCGTATTAGAGGCGAAGAGGAAGAAAGCGAGGGAGTGTTCGAACATGTCTACGAGCGATGACACCGCGGTTTTCATCGACGGCGACGACCAGGAAGAAGAAGATGATGAGAAGAAAAAGAGGAAGAGAAAAGATGTCGACGACGACGGAGAAGAAGAAAAAGAAAACGATTTTTGTCGATCTCAATCTTCTTTGCAATCATCCGCGGGTCCGCGAGTGTTAATCGTCGGCCCATCTGACGTCGGTAAATCTTCCTTGTCAAAAATCCTCATCAACTACGCCGCGCGACAAGCGTGGTCGCCTTTGTTTATCGATTTAGATTTAGGTCAAAACGCTATTTCAGTCCCTGGGACGATATCGGCGGCTCCAATCGATCACCCGATAAACCCGTTCGAGGAAGGCGCGCACGTGAACTCTGAAATGCCTCTCAGCTACTTTTTCGGCGACGTCACGGTCACAGAAAATTCGAAAGAGCACTATAAGTTTCTCGTCGAGAAAGTTGCGGAAATGATGGAGGCGAGAAACTCGAAAAACGATCACGCCAGACATTCCGGGTGCATAGTAAACACCATGGGATGGATCGAAGGCTTAGGTTTAGAGTTGATCTTACACGCCGTGAAATCCTTGAAGATTGATACGGTTTTATGCTTAGGCCAAGAGCGTTTGTTCCAAACGTTATCGAGACAATTCGCGAAAGACGCCGCTTTGGCGCAGCAGCAACAACAAAAGAAAGAGAAGAAGAAGAAGAGTGATGGCGGCGGCGACGACGACGGGAAAAAAGAAGGAGACGAAGCTTCCTCCCCGGCAGTTGAGATTCTCTCTTTGAAGAAATCCGGAGGCGTGGTTGAACGAACAACCGATTTCAGACGCAAAACGAGGGACGATCGGTTTCGCGAATACTTTTACGGGTTTGATTTCCTGTCCAACCCTCTTTCGCCGGTGGCGCAATCGGCGTTTTTCTCCTCCGTTTCCTTTTACAAAGTTGGCGGCGGCCCGAAAGCTCCAACGTCGGCGCTGCCAATCGGACAAGAATCGAGCACGGACCCGATGCGAGTCGCTCCTGTGATCCCGTCCATGTCCTTAGTCAATGCCATCGTTGCAGTTTCGCACGGTAAAACGCAATCGGATCTGTTAACCTCAAACGTCGCCGGGTTCATTCACATCGTCGAGGTGGACATGAACGCCAAACGATTCACGTATTTGAGTCCGAACCCGGGGCACTTGCCGAACACGAACTTGATCGTTGGCAACGTAAAATGGTTCCCAGAGAATTAAGAGTGTGTATAGTTTTTTGTTAATGAAATTGAAAAATAATATCTCTCGTTGTCTGTACAAAGGTGTGCTGCGTAACCAAATATTTGATTCGCACACGGGAAAAGTCTCTTCTCATTCGCCGCTCTACTGCTGGGACGTTTTTCGTTCTCGAAAAGTCTTGGCATATAGAGCGTATTCTTCGTCCGATGGTTCTCTAGACCCTTTTTCTCGCAAGTAATCTAAGCACTCGTGTTGCTTAAAAAAACGAGCGGTAGCGACGTATCGCCAGTCGTCAAGAGGTGGTTTCTCCTCTTCCATTAAATATTTGACGCAATCGAGTCGACCATACCTTGCGGCGCTTGAAACTCGTCTTCCCGCACATTGTTGAATATCCACAGAAGCCACAATTGCACTCAAATCAATGACCGGCAAATCTCCCCAGTAGTTCGGAGGTTTCATCTTGTCGAAAAGAAATCGAAGACACTCAAGGTGTCCTCCACACGCAGCTTGAGCTGACGAATTTTCTTCATCACACGGGCAACCATTCGAGAAGCAGTACTTCAGCATCTCGAGCTGTCCTCTAGCTGCTAGCGCATCAATTGTTCTTTCGTCCCACTCGCAATGTTTTACTTCTCTCGCCCACTTGAGCAATTCGAGTTTCTTCGTTGCAGCAACATTACAGCAAAAAAAAGCTTGATCCACCACGGTTCCATCTTGAGCTTTCGCTCCCCATCTCATAACATTCCACGTCCATTCCAACGTCGAAATGGATGAACAGTCGTAAACAGAAAAACCCATTTCCAATACGTTTATCCCCGCGTATTTGAGTAAATTCTTACCTTCACTATTCACTTTTGAAAAGAAAATCCGATCCGTCTTGTTCAATTTCGGAAGCACATGCGAGACAAAAATATCTTTGTGGTGCTTCACCAATCCGTTCCAAAGAGGGGACGAACTCGTTTCTCTGAGCAAAAGCATTTCCATCGCACGTATCGCCTTCTCTCTCATCGCTGTCTCCTCGCTCTTTCCATCTTCCGAAGAAGAAGAAGAATAGTCCAGTTTATCCCACTTGGAATAATCAATGCGCGACATTTGTCCGAGTATTTTTTGGTCCGATTTTTGAAGTCTGTTGTGAAAATATGACGACGCGCAGCTCTCAATTTCTCTCTCTCTGTTTACTCTCTACATGATATGTGTATACTGCACATGCGCTTGACTTAGAAGACTACATCAATATCGTCTTTTTTAATACATATATATTACTACACATAGCTTTTGCTTTTCTAACTATAAGTACCCCTAATTAAACTTTCCTACCGCGTAGTTCCGCTTACCCGCGTAATTAGCCAGCTCCTTTTTTTTGTCCTTTTCCGCCATCGTCTTTACTCTTCTTGTTACTGCTATTCGTATTTGCTGTTACGACTAAATCCTCGTAGTTCTTTTCGCTCACCATCCTTCTCCATCGCTTCAACTCCTCCAACTCTGCGACCACGTCCTCTAAACTCTCTTTCGTTATTTCCATCAACTTTGTCAGCTGTTGTCTTTCCACGGCGGCTATTTTCTTCTTCTCCCGCTCGCGTTCGTTCGATTTCTCGGCTTCCCAATACACCAACCCTCCGGCGACGGAGAAAAGGAAGATCTCCGAGACTAACTCCGCTCCGTTCGTCAACGCCACGTCGTCCGAAAGCGGTTTCACTCCGGACGAAGACGACCCGCCGCCCGACGAGGACGACGGTTTATTCCTCCCTCTCGTCGTCACGACAATCTCACTTTTTCCTCCTCCTCCACTCTTTGTCGTCGTCGTCACGAACGTCGTTGGTTTTCGAATCGGCGTTTCCAAGACGACGTAAGAGTAGAAAACGTTGATTTTCTGCGCCAACGAGATGCATGTTTCCTTCAACTCTGGTTGACTCACGATGAAGGATTTGAGAGATTTCGCCATCGGTTTGGAGACGGTTTTCAAAACCAACGAGAACGCTTTCACGTACAGCGCCATCCTTTATCTTCTCTTTTAATCGCTAGTAGTATATCTAGAACTTCTTATTACGTATACTAGTATTCAAGCTCTTTCTTTTCCTTTTCGTCTCGACGATGATGCGATTTTTTACGGATAGAGAGACAGAGAGAGAGAGAGAGAGAGATAACAAGATAACAAGAACTGTACGCGTGTAAACTTTCTCTGCTTTTTATTTCCAATTCCCCTTTTCTTCTCCTTTTCTTTTCTCGAGGAGAAGAGGCAGCAGAGAGAGAAAGAGAGAGACAGATGGACCGAAGAGAGAGAGAGCGTCTTCTCACTTCTTCTTCTTCTCACTTCTTCTTCTTCTTCTTCTTCTTCTCGCTCGTGTTATGCGTGTATAAATGTGCTCCTCCTCGATACCAACTCTCTCTCTCTCTCTCTGTTCAACGAGAGAGAACGTTTGTGAACATAAACCCTAAACTCATTTTTGCACTCAAAACAGCCAGCCGACAACTCTCACAAATTCTACTTCTCTCTCCCGCATACAACGCGCGCACGTACACATAAACAGCAAACAAAGCGAACGGAAGAAGAAGAAGAAGAAGAAGAAAAATAGAGAGCCGCGGCGGCGTTGCGTTGTGGTAGTAGTTGTCGTCGTTGTTCTTTTATCTCTCTCTCTTCAACGAGTGAGTGCTTTTATTATTAAAGAGAGAAGAAAGAACACAAAACACACACTTACGCACGCAAGTGAACAAAAATGACGAGAGAAGAAGAAGAAGAAGAAGAAGAAGAAACCGTCATCAGACGCTTGCAAGAGGAGCGACGCGCGGGAGCAAACGCGCGTCTTCTCGACAGAAAAGACGATGAAGATGACGAAGATGGAGAAGACGATAACGATAAAGCTCATAGTAATAATAATCGTCAAAAGCGATCGTTAAAGTCGTTCACCATGCCGGCGAACGCGCTCAAAGACTTCACCGAAGGCGAGGAGGAGGAGGAGGAAATGCTGCTGAAGGAAAAGTTTGGGGTTTCAAAGAAAATTTCGGATCGAGAAAACGAGTACAAGAAGAGAAGGTTTCAGAGACAACTTTCGCCGGAAAGAGAGAAGAGTAAAGATGGCGGCGGCGGCGAGAGAGGGTACAAAGAAGCCATGCGCGAACAGATGCTCGCGAGAGAGAAGGAAGAGACGATGAAGAACATCGAGAGGAAGAGAGAGAAGGAAGAGGAGGAGGCGAAGCGGAGGAAACTGTTCGAGGACGCCGAGAAGGGGAAAAAAGAAGAAGTTGGCGACGATGATGATAAACCGACGGGCGAGGAGAAAAAGAGGAAGAGAAAGAGTAGGTGGGATAAAACGAGCGCGAACGAGGAGGCGGACGGTGGAGTAGCGGCGAGTACCGGAGGCGGCGTCGCGAGGCTGGACGATTCAGCCGCGGATACCGAGAAGGTCAGGGAACATCGACGACGGATGCAAAACGATACGTGGGATGACGACGAAGACGATAACGCGTCGCAATCGGTTGGTAACAACAATAAAACCAACGAATGGGACGACGATGATTCCAAGGCAGCCGCTAAAGCCGTAAGAAAGCCGAAAAGAAACCGATGGGACGACGCGACGCCGAGGAACCAACAACCCCAAACAACTACGCGAAGGAAAGCGAGCAGATGGGACGAGACGCCGAGAAATGAGCCGAGCGTCATGATGATGCAAACGCCTATGATGACTGCCGGTGGTTTAGGGTCCGAAACGCCGTTGATGACTGGTTCGTCTGCGTTTATGCAAACGCCCGCTCGATCCTCCGAATTCGGAGGTCAACAACAACAGATTCCGATGACGCCGGATCAGTTGCGATCGGCCAGGCACGACCGAGAGATGGAAGAACGAAATAGGTTCATGACGGATGACGAGTTGGATGCGGTTTTACCAGGTTTGCCGCAGTACAAAATCCTGGAACAACCAAAAAACTACGTCCCGCTCCGAACGCCGGCGAGAAAGGCGCAGTTTTCAGTCGGTGGTCAAACGCCGCTAACTTCCGCGGGAGGCAGCGGTGGTTTCTCTATTCCAGAGGAGAATCGCACGCAGATGTTTGACGTTCCAGACGTCCCGGAGGATTTACCAACCATGAAAGCGGAAGATTACCAGTATTTCGCTCCTTTGTTGAAAGAAATCGACGAAGACGCCTTGTCGATCGAAGAGCAAAAAGAACGGAAAATCATGAAGCTTTTGTTAAAAGTCAAGAACGGATTACCACCACAAAGAAAGTCGAGCTTGCGTCAGTTGACGGACAAAGCGAGAGATTTAGGCGCCGGGCCGTTATTCAACCAGATCTTGCCTTTGTTGATGTCGCCGACGCTGGAAGATCAGGAAAGGCACTTACTCGTGAAAGTCATCGATCGAATCTTGTACAAGTTGGACGACTTGGTGAGACCTTACGTGCATAAAATCTTAGTCGTCATCGAACCTCTGCTCATCGACGAAGATTACTACGCGCGCGTGGAAGGCCGAGAAATCATCGCCAACCTTTCCAAAGCCGCGGGATTAGCGACGATGATTGCCGCCATGCGACCAGACATCGATAACGTCGACGAGTACGTGAGGAACACGACTGCTCGAGCGTTCGCAGTCGTCGCGCACGCGTTGACCATACCAGCGTTAGTCCCATTCTTAAAAGCGGTGTGTCAGTCGAAAAAATCGTGGCAAGCGAGACACACGGGCGTGAAAATCGTTCAACAAATCGCCATTCTCTCCGGCGTCGCCGTCTTGCCGCACTTGACGAAATTAGTTCAAATCATCGAATCCGGTTTGGAAGACGAAAACCAAAAAGTTCGCATGATCTCTGCTTTAGCTATCGCGGCGTTAGCGGAAGCTTCGACGCCGTACGGGATTGAATCTTTCGATTCCGTGTTAAAGCCGTTATGGAAAGGTATTCGATCCCATCGCGGCAAAACGTTGGCGGCATTTTTGAAAGCCATAGGGTACATCATTCCTTTGATGGACCCGATTTACGCATCGTATTACACGAAAGAAGTAATGGTGATTTTGATCAGAGAATTCGCCACGGCGGACGAAGAGATGAAGAAAATTACTTTGAAAGTGGTCAAACAGTGCGTGCAAACCGACGGCGTCGATAGCGAATACGTGCGAACGGAAATCATTCCTCCGTTTTTCAAAAACTTTTGGGTGAGAAGAACCGCTTTAGATAGGAGAAATTACTTGGCTTTGGTAGAAACAACCGTTGAATTAGCGTTAAAAGTAGGCGCGTCCGATATAATCTCTAAAATTGTCGAAGATCTAAAGGACGAATCCGAGCCGTTTCGACGAATGGTCATGGAATGCGTGACGAAGGTTGTCGAACATTTAGGGGTTTCCGATGTCGACCAAAGATTGGAAGAATTGTTGGTCGATGGTGTCCTGTACTCATTCCAAGAGCAAACGCAAGACGAAAACGACATCATGTTGAATGGTTTCGGTACCGTCGTTAACGCTCTCGGTCAAAGAGCGAAACCGTACTTGCCGCAAATTTGCGGCACGATCAAATGGCGCTTGAACAACAAAAATCAAGACATTCGTCAACAAGCGGCAGATTTGATTTCAAAAGTCGCGCCGGTCATGAAAGTGTGCGAAGAAGAGCAATTGATTTGCCATTTAGGTGTTGTCTTATACGAATACTTGGGCGAAGAATATCCGGAAGTTTTAGGATCCATTCTTGGCGCTTTGAAATCCATCGTCGCCGTGGTCGGCATGTCGAAGATGACGCCGCCGGTGAAAGATTTGTTGCCGAGATTGACGCCGATTTTGAAAAACAGGCACGAAAAAGTGCAAGAAAATTGCGTGGATTTGGTCGGGAGAATCGCCGATCGAGGCGCGGAGTTTGTCCCCGCTAAAGAGTGGATGCGGATCTGTTTTGAACTGCTCGAGCTCTTGAAGGCGCGAAAGAAAGCCATTCGAAGAGCGTCGGTGAATGCGTTTGGGTACATCGCCAAAGCGATTGGACCGCAGGACGTCTTAGCGACGTTGTTAAACAACTTGAAAGTGCAGGAAAGACAAAACAGAGTGTGCACGACGGTGGCCATTGCCATCGTCGCGGAAACTTGCGCACCGTTTACCGTCTTGCCGGCGTTGATGAACGAATACCGGGTGCCGGAGATCAACGTACAAAATGGCGTTTTGAAATCCTTAGCGTTCTTGTTTGAATACATCGGCGAGATGGGTAAAGATTACATCTACGCCATCGCACCGTTAATTGAAGACGCGCTGATGGACAGAGATATCGTACACAGACAAACCGCGTGCGTGGCGGTGCGGCATTTACTTTTGGGGTGCGCTCGATTAAATTGCGAAGACGCGGCGACGCACTTGATGAATTTCGTCTGGCCGAACGTGTTTGAACAGTCCCCACACGTCGTGAACGCGGTCAACGAAGCCATCGAAGCTTCGAGAGTGACGTTAGGTCCGGCTTATACTTTATCCCACTTAGTTCAGGGCTTGTTTCATCCAGCGAGAATGGTTAGAGAGCGATACTGGCGCTTATACAACAACTTGTACGTCGGGTCGCAACAGAGTTTAGTCGCCGCGTACCCTCGATTGAAAGACGATAAAGAGAACGTGTACAGAAGGCACGAATTGGAAATGGTACTATAATAACATATAAGCGAGCGTTGTATTCTTGATATCATATAAATCATCGGAAGTACCAGTACCGTATAGGTATGCAGTGAACTCTTTCACTACAACTTGCGTACAAACCTTTCTAAAATAATACATTCGTGCTCCAATTTGCGCTACGCGTTGACTTTAAATCAAAAGCACTCTTTTTCTCTCTATATATATAAACATCTATTATTTTTAAGCTAGTCAAAATCGCTATCCTCGTCGCTGTCCGTCTTGTGAAATCCTCTCTTCATGCGTCTGTTTGCTAATTCTCTCATCACTTCCTCCTTATCGATCTGTTCGTCTCCTTTCTCCTCCTCGGCGGTATCCTTCTCTTCCTCTTCAATCGCGCCCGCCTCTAACAACCGTTTCTCTAAAGCCATCGTCTTGTAATCGTCTTTGTTCCCAAAGTCCTCGAACCCGACGATTCGATCGAACGCGATGCCGTTTTTAAACAGAATCAAACACGGTAAAACTTTCACGTTCAACTTTTCCGTGAAAAACGGCAAATCCGGCGCGTTTGCCTTCATAAATCTAGTTTTAAAATACTTTTGACTCAAGCTTTGCAAGTGTTTGTGGAGGATTTTACACCTCTCGAACTCGTCCAAGGAGAAATGCACGACGCATAAATGCGAAGACGTGACGGCAGATAAGAAATCTTTCTCCTCGACCGGCGAGTACGATCCGTGGCCTAACCGTTCCATCTCGAACCGGAGCTTTTGCGCTGCGTTAGAGGAAGAAGAAGAAGAATACATATTTGTGTCAGTAGATGACATCTCTCGATATTGAAAAGTAAAAGAGCGTGAGGAAGTAAAAGAAAGAAGAAAATCGCACGAGAGAGAGAGAGAGAGAATAACGATGATAATAAAAGCATCGATCGCGTCTCTTCATCATCCGCGCGCAACAAAGCGTACCATTTTTTAGTTCCTCGAGTCGTTTCTTCTGCATCCGTTCCACGAATGCCTCGTCGTCGTCTTCGTTCAAGTTTACCACGACGCCATTATTATTCCTTCTTCTCGATGCGTCGCCTTCTTTTTCTTCTTTCAGTAGCATTTCTCTCTGATAATCTCTCGCGGCCTGTTCCATGACGTGGCCGTAGTTCAACGAGCTCATCGTCGATTGGAAGTTTTCCGTTTTTGAAAAGTTTGGGAGTTGATTTGTTTCTGTCGTCATGGTTTTCCTTTTTATTTACTTATATATGTGATGTTGTTGTTGCTCTCGATGATAATCGTTTCTTTCTCTCTCTCTCTATATATATATATATACACGCGTGCGTGTTCTCAGACGATGATGATGATGATACGCGAGCGCGTGTGATGTCAATGTGATGATAGAAGATGCGCACAAATTTTTTCTGAAGAGTCAACGCCCCAAAAAATTTCGAATTTTTTCTCACTTACGTATTGAAATACTAATAAATCGCTAAACGAACGCGCGCCTCTCCCGGGAGCTCCAAATACCCGCGTCTCGAACTCTCGGGTCGTTTTCGGACGCACGCACTCTTGGTGGTGGTGGTGGTGTTTCGCCGATTTCTAAACTGTACTGTGATTTTACTACTACAACTACTACAATCTCTAATAATAATGAATTTTATGATGACCTCTATCTAAACTATCGCTAAACGAACGCCTCCCGGGAGCTCCACGGACCCGTCTCGAACTCTCGGGTCGTTCGGACGCACGTACACTACATTTTGTTGTTTCTTTTTCTTCCCCGTCGTCTGTCGTCGTCTGCCGTTTTTCTTTTCGTCGTCGCCGAAGAGTTTGACTCGCGTCTGGTAGTTGATCTGGACCATCTTGCGTTCGCAACCGGCGTCTCGGGACAAGCATCCTCCGTCTGTTCGCGGGGAGAACTTTTTGAAACCGTGAAATCCTCCGTTTTCACCAAACGCCGCTGGATTTTTAAACGCCAAGAGGTTTCCTCCGTACGCGTCGTTCGCCGGCGTGCTATTCGAGCGCAAATCTCTCCTCGCCAACAGCTGTAGTTTACCGCACTCGCCGCACTCGGATTCGTGCACCCACTCTTCGTTTAAATACACGAGAGCCGTGACAATTTTGGACGCGTCGTCGGCGTGAATTCTCCCATCTTCTTTCGTCGCTACGCCTCGAATAGTCGACCGAATAAACGTGTTCGACAAATCCGTTTGGAAGACTTGTTCGAACGCCTTCCGCAACGTCGCGCTCGCCATCGCGTCCAAAAACGCTTCGAAAGAACCGCCTATTTCGTTCCTTTTTCTGAGCGCGCCTTCGTCGATGTTCCCGCCACCGTACGACGATATTCGTTTCAAACTCTCCGGGAAATCTCTGTTCACTTCGCGCAAGCATTCTTTCGAGATGAATCCCGGAACGTAGACGTGTTCGAATGGCTTTTTGGACACTCGAGCTGTCAGTAAATCATCGATTCGAAGCGAGCACGAGGAGGAGGAGGAGGAGGAGGAGGACAACAACTCACTCTCACTCATTTTCACGACAGAATCATCGACAAAAGTATCATCGTAACCAACGTTTGCAGTCGTCGTCTTCGTCGTCACGCGCGTCGTCGTCGTCGCGGTGGTGGTGAGTAAGAAGAAGACGACGAGCGCGAGGAAGAAAAAACTTAAAAACCGATTATGATTTCCATTTCCATTACTATTAATAGCATTGAAGAAGAACCCCTCATAAAAAGGAGAAGAAGAAGAAGAAGAAGAAGAAGAAGAAGAAGACGTCATTATTTTTCTCTCTTCCTCTCTTCTTCTCGCGTTCCGGTCTTCTTTCTTCTTCTTCTTCAATCGCGGATTTAGTACTCGTAGTGATTACATTAAAAGTCGTGTTTAGGGTTTAGCACACCCTAAACGTATAAAAAACGTTGGTGATTTTGATACGAAAGCTTTCGTCAAAATAACAACGCCAACAACGATAAAGAGAGAGAGAGAGAGAGAGAGAGAGAGAGAAAAGAGAGAGA
>Ga0255769_10001036_pt1 | contig 32951 bp, 24 predicted proteins | sample 041ome_9_FD_179637 | JGI IMG/M metagenome (GOLD analysis project Ga0255769, IMG submission 179637) | Coastal salt marsh microbial communities from the Groves Creek Marsh, Skidaway Island, Georgia - 041413US metaG (version 2) | ecosystem: Environmental > Aquatic > Marine > Intertidal zone > Salt...
GTTGCTACCACTTGAATTGTTACCTAGTCCAAACCTTAAAGATTGAGTATTGTCATCCCCAACTATTCCAAAATTATAACCATAATCAGATGAGGAATCAGGATTTCTACCCAAAATATAATTATTGCTAAACGATTGGGAAATTAGAAAATCAGAATAAAAAGAAATCGAGTTCGAGGGATTTAATGAATCTGAGTTTCCTAAGTCAATTGAGGAGGCCCCATTGAACTCATAGGCGCTTTCTGTATTTCCATTTTGATCAGTGGTTAAAGTAGCTCCAAATACAGTACCGTGATTATTATTCCCACTAACATCATTAACATTACCATCAAATGGAAAAAACGCAACTAATCCATTGGAGGGAGTGTTCCCAGAATAAAAATTATTAACATTAATTGATTGAGCTAAATCATCAATTTTCTCACTCAATGTTTGAGTTGATCCTTGTGACCATAGTAATGAAGAACCATATCCTACAAAAGAAGTGGCAGTTACTGTTCCACCGCTAATTATACCATTTCCGACCTCAATAGTATTTGAAATTAATAAAGTGGTAATTGAAACTGATGAAGCTATTAGCTCATCGATAAATAATGCTTGATTCTGAAAACTTATTCCTCTTGTATTCTTGGCATACTCTGCAACAGGAACACTTGCAAACTGTCTTGTTCCCATATCCTGATATGCACCTCCTAAATCTAATTCCTCTTTGACAAAAACAGCTAAACTCCAATCAATATCTGAAAAAATACCACTGGAGGCGGTCCCACCTCCGATAGTAAGATTAATCACTCCATCTGCAGAGGTAGTAATATCGTGTTCCTCAACATAAACTGGAGTAGATGTTGATGTGACCTCCATCAAAGTAAACTTAAATTTTACTCGGGAGTTGGTCAAGACATTACCATTGGAATCTTTCACAATAGCTTGGTAGTTGAACTGCGCGTTTAGTCCAACAGATATAAATAAGAAGAGTAGTAGTTTTTTCACCTATTTTAGATTACCTAAAAATAATACTTTTAAGTATTTCTTCAAAGTTAAGTTCTTGCGATGTGCTAAATCCATTAACCTTCTTCTCATACTACTATCTAATTCAATTATTATTTTTTCCTTCATAGCTTTTATTATTATACTTTCTTATTTGGGTAATTTTTAAAAGAAAAGATGAAATAATTGAATTTCAAGGAAGAGATGTTATCAATTTTAAATTTAATTGGATTCTCCTTTATATCGTATTTGGAGTGTCCTCGTTACTCATAACCCAATCTTGGGCTTTATTCATAATTGCCTTAGTTTCCTTGTATTCAATTGGATTAATTGTCTCAATATATAATTCCGTTTGGGTAGCGAATAACAAATACTATACTTATCCCATTTTCATTAGACTCTTAAATCACAAATAGAAGAAGTCCTGCTGCAACTTTTGTCAATAGGGGGAGCAAGCGTAGCCGCTAGACGACACTTACGATGACAACCAAATAAAGCCCTTCACTCGTGTGAAGGGTTTTTTCTTTTGTTACCAGAGCAGAATAAAATAATAATTAGTTACATATTTTTTACTGCAATTAATCATGTGATACATATGCTCTCTTTTGGATTGATATAGTATAAAATATTTTTCACAAGTTTGCCAACAAAGACATTTATCAACAATTAAAAAATAGTAAGGGATTAAGGTTGTTTTTGGATTGGTGTTATAGCGGGAGGTAATAAATTAAAGAGTTTGGGGGATGTTTATCAAAAGTATGGCTAATAATGAATCAGAGTATAAATCAATATTTTAAAATGATGGTCAGTAAAATTAAAAATTGACACAAAGCTATTTTACTTTAGATTGTATGCTCCAACATTTTGATTGCCAATCATCCTGATTTGCAATGAATCAAAAAATTGAATTGCGCCCAGTGTTATTTTCTTATTTCTTCTAAAACCAAAAAGGTCCTTTTCTATCAATGATTTGTTTTTAGTGGTAATATTCTTAGTGAAGGGCGTATTTTGCGTCGGGAGCAACCATTGATTTTGAAAGATAAAATTAGGACTTACATTTCGAATACCATTAACTTGATAATTCAAGCCACCAAAACTTATGTTATTAATCCATCGCCAATCTATTGGTAGATCCTCCTTAACAAACTTTATCAAAGCTTGTTTTTGGGCACTTTTATCAAAGTAGATTATATTCCCTTCAATGAGACAATTTATTGGTGGGGTTCCATTGGGATGTTTAGAGTGATTGATTCCTATCTCAAAAGTGTTGTTGCAATTCACAAATGTATTGAATAATACTTCAGCCTCTGAAACCCTGACGTATAAGTCGTCTGGAGTACCGTCCATCATACCCAATCCAAATGAGCCAAGGTTTTGAAAATAATTATTGCTAATCAATTGCCCACTACCTTGAATACGAATGCCACCACTTTTGGCTTCGTTTGTACCCGAAAAAAAGTTTCCATATACTTTATTGTTGTCTCCATGTCTTAAAACTAAAGAACCTTTACAATCTTTAAAAACATTTCTTCTAATGATATTCCCATTTGATTTGATAGAAATGATTTCAGCTTCCCCATTGGCTCTTTCAAACAAGTTGTGCTCAATGATACTATTGGAGTGACCTGGAGGAGGATCAAAAGGATTTTGGTAAGTAATCAATTGGAGGGTTTCAAATCCATTACCACTCCCCTCAGTAATATTATAAAAAAAATTGTGATGAATATGATGCCTTTCATTTTGATTTAAAACGACAATCTGAAGCAGTTGACAGCCCTTCTCATATTGACTGTTATAACTTTTGTTTTGAAACGTATTGTAACCAATCTCAATTAAAGAACTTCCTTCCAGAATTCGCAACCACTTTTTACTTTTAGAATCATCCCATATGCATTGAGAAACCTTTATCGATTTCCCTAATATTTCTAAATTTCCATTTTCTACAAAAGATAGCCCCTCAATATTAATGTACTCCCCTTTAATCTCAATTTTATCATGTATTTCCGCTTTTCCAATTTCAGCTGCTTTAACGGTTATGGGGGATTTTTTTTTACCACTCATTTGATCAAAAATTATTTTCCCCTGATAAATACCATCATTTAAAACAATAACATCACCCGGTGATGCTATTTGAGAAGCAATGATTAATTCTTTGGAGTTATTTACGATTAAATTTTGGCTGTTTCCATAGATGGAAAAAACAAAGATGCCAATTAGAATTTTTTTCATCATTTTTTTTTCAAGTTAAGTATAATTAGAATTTGTTTTTATCTCAATGTTTAATTTGATCTATTTACCATTGAAGAGAGCTGAATTATCTATTGATCTCCTCAATCGAATAAACACATCATTCTAACCCATCAAATGTCTTATGGATTTATCATTTATTTTCCATCATATTCTATACGCTAAGAACATTTTATTATAAAACCATACCCTGAATTCTAATAAAAAATTTGAATTGATGATCAATTGAAATGGGTAAGGAAAATTAATTTAGTTCAGATATCTTCTTTATATCAACCTCAGATGAATTAAGTAATGGAAGATTAATTAACCATTTTTTGTCTTTAATTGATAATTCAATTTTGAAGTGCTCCAAAGATTGTTCGATTACAGTCCCTTTTATTTGATTGGAATCCTCCACTCCAGGAACAATTACCCACAAAAAAGATTGATTTTCATTGATCTCGGCAGAAAATTGGGTTAGAGGATTGGGTTGGTATAAGTTGTATTCAGGGCTATACCAACCCTGAACATTTGGTCTTTCCTGTCCTTTAATTTCTGATATTTGAAAAACATGATTAGATAATGGGATGATTTTTAGACTTTGATTGTTATTTTTTCCTGTAACTGTATTGGATTTAATTTCCACACTACAATCAGGATGCCAATGCCATAAAAATTTTAAGTTTCTAGGTCGATCGGTATCAATTCGATCGGCCACCATCCAGAATTCATTTTTCACATATAAAAAAGTTCTGTTGTGTTTAGCAAATCCTTTTAAGTCCTCATAACTCGAAAAACTACCAAAAGCATAGTCATAGTCAAGGTTAATTTTGTATTGCTTTTTTTGAATCGGTTGATTTGTTTTCTGCGGTCCGGGGTTTTGATTTTTGTCATCAATTAAAACGGTGTTATGTGCTGCTGTGCTCCTCGCATAAGATCTGAATTTATCGGCCACTTTTCCTCGGTAAGCAAATCTTCCACTGTCAACTAAAAAGTCTGACACTCCTATACTAATTGATAGATGCAGTTTATCTTGATGCTGATGACCTGTTCCCCAAGGTCCAATATCAAAAAACGACCAATGGGCATTTTTATCAAATCCATTTCTAGAAATCAATTGACCTGCCCATGGATAAATCACAGAGAGCGTATCAGGTCTTTTTCCTTCTACTCCATTGCTAGAAATGTATTGCCATTCAGGTTGATCGAATTTTTCGAATGCCTTACTAATCAACGCTCTATTATTGTCCTCCTCGTTGCCTTTGTCTGAATCATTATTGAGGATTCTTCCTCCATCAGGACGCATTATTTTGGCAGAATAATCATACATTTTTAGAAGCGTTTGTTCATATTCCTTTGGTAGTTCTTTTCCCGTTTGTTTACATAGATCATAGAATATTTCAAAGTTCCTTAGGGACACATTGTGATAATGGGAAGATAATTCATTTTGAACTCCATCAGGATAGACCTGTTCTTTCATGCTTTTGTTCATTTCCTCTACTGCATAATCTAGCCATTGTTTGGAAAGTTTATACTCTGGGAAATAAGCTGCTACTGCGGCCAAAGCTGAAATTTCCATGGTTAACCAATTTCCCTTTTTGGAGTGATATTTTCTGTTATAATCTGCGTGATCAATAAGACTGCTGAGAATTAATAATTGCGTTGCTGGATTGAAGTATTTTATGGAAAAAGAACTATAAAAAATTTCACTCCATTTTTTTGCTCTAAAAGATACTTCCAAACCACGCCACACTGAGGTACTACTTTTTCTCTTTGGATAAGGCCAACTTTTGATTATGAAATCTCTCAAAAATTCATCTATGTATAGAGCGTAGGAGACATTCCCTGTCTCTATATATGCATTAAATACAGTATACAGTTGACTATGCCTGTTGGACAACCATGCCCATTCATCATCATTATTTGGTCCTTTGTAGTACCAATCACGATGACCATCTTCTAAAATGGGAACTTTACCTTTGACATTTTGTACTTCAAAAATATTCTTGAGAATAGTATCAGCAATTGCAATAGAACGATTACTTTGCTCAGAACTTTTTTTGAAATTTCTTAAGCGGTTTTTTTTCTTGTAATACTCCAAAAGTAGTTCGCTTGCCAGAACCCATTCTCCTTTATTATAATTGATTTTTACCTCCTCCAATCCATTGTAATTCAGATTCAAATTTTCAAAAATGAAGTTTATTTTCTCGGGGTAGGAATCATATAAGTCTTGAACGCTAACAATTTCTTTCCAATGCTTTTGTGCGACCCCATTAATTGAACTTATCAAAAAAAGTATACTTAGTGTGGATGATTTATTTAGTATCATAACCCATTAATAATTGTTAATTATGTAATTTATAAATTTTAAATCACACTGGTGGGATAATTTATTGGATTTGAGTAGATGGATTTTTCTCTACCATATTCATCGCATCTTCCACCTGCTTTCTCTCCTTAGGCTGAATATATGATTCTATCATAAATGTTTTAAAATTTAAAAACATTTTACAGAAATAGTCGCTCCTATCATTAATGGATTTAGAAACTGTGGTTATATGGGGACGCAAAAGACAAGCTTTGGTAAAGCAACAATAAAGAAATAGTTGGATTTACTATTGTTAGTCCCAAAAAGGAGCAAAAGCACCTTAACAACCAATAAAAGAGCAGAAATAGAGACTAACAACACTACAAATCATTCAATACATCAAAAATAGGTTTGGTTTTAAAAAAAAGAAATTTGTATTGATTTTTAAAAACAGAAGAAGAACTTTAATATATATAGTAAGTAAAAATTTTAATTTCATTACACTCATTTGGGTTTGAAAAAAATAGTTGTTCTTTTTTTAGCATAGGCTTAGTTTATTCACAACAAGTACGGACAGATGGGGGAATCGTTACCCATACCATTAGTCAAGGTAGTAATAGCACAAAAGCAACTGTGATCAAGAGGGGGAGCATTAAAGTAGAAAAGCAGCCTTTGGGTTGCTTTTTTAGTTTTTCGTCTTGGACGAGAAGTAGATCCGCCTCTGGCGGAAGCCCAAGAGGAGGAGCTATCCTAACCGCTACACTACACTTACGATGACAACCAACTAAAGCCTTTCACTACGGTGAAAGGTTTTTTCTTACAGTTAAATCTTAGATTTAAATTGGTCAATTTTTTGGCCCCTAGTTGGCACTAATCCATAAACAAAGGTAAATCTTCCACAGAATACGACTGGAACAGGGAGTCCAAACAACAGATTAAAACAATGAGCCATCCAGTATTCATATTATTCAATACGCATCACTTTTATCTCATCAAATAGTGTTGGCACCCCAAAGTCCCACTTGGTTTGAGAAACTAATAAAATTGTATTAAAATCAAAAATATAATCCAAGTAGGCATCAGCTGTCGGAGGACTAATGTAGTTGAAATCACTCAAAATTGGATCAACCCAAATTTTTGTTATGGAATCGATATGATTGATTTGAAGAACAACAAGCTGTGCCTCCGATGAACCTTTTAAGGAGACTCCTGTATCAACAATATCAGCCTCAAGTGAGCTTGTTATAGATTTTGTTAGGAAAATATTACCGTCTTTTCTCCTAACAACTAATTTTTCATCCTCCCCATTTTTCAAGATAAAATAATTATTTGCTGCTCCTGCTGCATCAGAATCACTAAAGTCATTAAACTGAACAATAAACTGAACATAATGAACTCCGCTGGATATTGAATTTTGTAATACTCTAAAACTAAAACAAGCAATGTCCGTTTGCTGATCGTCATTGCCCAAATAATTTCCAACCGATTCAATACCTTCATAAGTCATATCAGAACGGCGATTTGATGTATATACTCCACCATAGCTGGAATTTGAATTTATGACATAATGCTTATTCCTATCACTAAACCAGCTTTGATTGTCATCTTTATTATCCCAAGGACCATTCCAACCAAATCCACCATCGTATCCGTATAATGGAGTTCCAGCAGCATAATCAAAGCTTTCATGAGCAATTAATGTCATCGCTGAAGTGTTTAAACTGGATGATAAGGAATTAACAATTTCTTTTAATTCTGCTATTTGAAGTTGCAAGTCGCTTATAACAGCAAGTACATTGGTAACTGTTCCGCTATAGCTTAGAGTTACTTCATCAGCATTACCTTTAAAACCTGTAGCAGAGACAACTCCTGAGGTGTTTACAAGAGTTACATCAGTGTTTCCTAATTGTATGGTATTAGAGGCTGTTACAGTAGCGTCAGCTCCTATAGCAGTCGCATTTTTGAGGTTATTTAAAATATCACTTCTATATCCTATTGCTGTATTTAGTGTTCCACTTATAAGGCTTGTACCAGCATATGTCCCTACTGCGGTATTGTTGTTCTCTTCATTATTATTCAATGAATTATATCCTAATGCAGAATTTCCGCTTCCATTTGTATTGTAGTAAAGCGCTCCTTGACCTACAGCAATATTAGCATTTCCTTCTACATTGGAGTAAAGAGAAACTCCTCCTATCGCTGTATTTTCTTTTCCAATTACATTGTAATACATTGAATTTTCTCCAACAGAGGTATTTGAACTCCCAATTCTATTAGAACTAAGCGTGTTAATTCCGATGGCGGTGTTATAACTACCTCCAGTGTTTTTGTTCAAAGATGTATGACCAAGCGCAGTATTCTCTTTACCTGTGTTTGAGGAGGTGGAACTTTCGCCTCTAAGAGCGTATACCCCAACGGCAGTATTAGCACTATTGACAACTTCGCCACCATTATTGAAATATTGCAGGGCTTGATATCCTATTGCAATTGATTGTGAAGCGGCAATACTTGATTCTAAAGAAAATTGTCCAACTGCAATATTATAACCACCATTGATGTTTTTGTTAATTGCGTTAGTTCCGATGGCTATGTTGTTATGACCATCATTGTTCTTCTCAAGAGCGCCTTTATTGATTGCCACATTATCATCTCCACTTCGATTGTCTTTCAATGCATTGTAGCCAATTGCAACATTAACAGAGCCGTTACTTATTTCAGTAGTTCTTGTTTGAAGTGCATATTCTCCAATTGCAATATTACCCGCACTTGTTGTGAAGTCTTTATTTTGCATCGCGTAATTTCCAACTGCTACATTCTCTCCAGTCAAATTTAAACCCCTTACTCCTAATGAATACTCGGAGTATGGAACACTTACAAACTGTTTTGTTCCCATATCCTGATATCCAATTCCTGTATCTAACTCCTCCTTCATAAATACACTCTGTGACCAATCTATATTTGAGAAAGTACCATTTACAACTGTACCTCCACCTACTGATATGTTAACCACACCGTCAGGGGGAGTGGTTACTGTATGTTCCTCTATATAAACAGGAGTAGCAGTAGAAGACTGATACATCAGCGAGAACTTAAACTTAACCTGATTATTGGTGATTGTATTTCCATTGGAATCTTTTACAATAGCTTGGTAGTTGAACTGAGCGTTTAGTCCAACAGATATAAGTAAAAGGAGGACTAGTTTTTTCATGATCAAAATATATATCAGCTGATTAATTTATTCAGTTAGACAAGGTACGCTTTTCGCTCAATTGCACACAAAAGTATTTCCTTATAGTAAATAATTAACTAATTGATAGGGGGTTTGCACTGTTTTTGGATTGTCGTTTTAGGGCGTATTGTTTCGGGGGTTGGTGAGGTTTGGGGGTTAATTAACCACTACTTATCAGCATACAGCTTCTCAAACATCTCTCTAATTTAAATCAAACAAAAATGTTTAATGATTTTTAAATAATAAAACCTAACCTCTTTTTTCAAATACAATACAAAAAGAGGTTAGGTCTAAAAATTAATATCCAGGATTCTGCTCTAGTGCAGAGTTTGAATCTAACTCTTGCTCGGGAACTGGAAATAAAACATGGTGAGACTTAGCATTTGATTTACCCCTGGCTATAGCTCCACTTATAAAGCTTCCATGACGAATAAGAGATCTTCTTCTATGTCCCTCGGCATGAAATTCCCAACCTCTCTCATCAAGGATTTGATCTCTTAGAGCTTCTTTGGTTGGAAAATCAGCTAGATTATAAAGTGGCGCATTCGATCTAGATCTAACTTGATTCAAAAGGTCAATAGATTCTTGATTAGGACCACTTATCTCGTTTAAAGCTTCTGCCCTGTTAATCAGTACCTCAGCATATCTTAGGATGGGCATATCATTACCATGACGAGGTCCTAAAGCATTTGGGTCAGGTGTAAATTTAAATGGTCTAGGATATTTTTTCTCAACTCCAACAGTAATGGGGTCGTTCATTAAATCAATTAGCTGACCCCCTTTATTAACATATTTTTTTAGAATCCAACCATACTTTCCGTTTGGTTCATCATATTCATGACCCCTTTGATCATCTGGATGAAATGAATTAACAAACCATCTCCAAAGTTGAAATTGTGCTCCGTAATTAACATTTCCTGTTTGATAACCAACGGGATAGGCGTGAGGAGTATAATTCCATGCTAAAGCTTGTATTGGGGCAGTTGCTAATGAGCCAAAAACAAAAATCATCTCCTTATTACCCTCATTCTCAACTGAAAAAACGCCCTCTACATTTGGAAATAAACTATGATAGTTAAGATCAATCACTTGTTTATTTGTATCGGCAGCTTTTTGCCATTGCTTTGTATCCAGATAAAAACGTCCTAGGAGTGCAAGTGCAGCTGATTTGGTTGCCTTTCCATAAATCTCAGGCTCTACCGGAAGGTTTTGAGCGGCGCTCATTAACTCACTCTCTATGAATGCTCTAGTCTCAGCATCGCTTGCTCTGGAGGGAGTTAAGTTTAATTCTCCTGATGTAATCAGAGGTAATCTACCAAAAAAATCATAAAGAATTACATAATTGTATGCTCTTAAAAACGTAGCTTCCGCTTTGAGTGAAGCTACTTTTGAAGCTGAGAGTGAAGTTACATTATCTATATTATCCAAAATGGAGTTTGTAACACCAATTGCAGAATAACGATCCCTCCAAATATTCCTGAAGAAAGGATTACTTTCATTCCAATTGAATTCGGCAAAGGTAGCAGCAGGTGCAGCATAGCCTCCACCTCTTTCTAGCATCAAATCAGATGTCCATTCTCCAAAGGTGAACCATTCTTCTCTATAGTTGGGTCTTGATTGTCTATATGCAGCAGTTAAAGTAGCATTAATACCACTTTCACTGGCTAAAAACGCATCTGGTGCGTATTGGGTAAAAACTTCTTCCTCCAAGAAATCTGAGCAAGAAAAAGTGATTAAACCAATTAAAATTAAAATATATCTTTTCATTTTTTTTTGTTTAAAAGTTTAACTTACATCCTATTCTTATTATCCTTGATAAAGGATAATTTGCAAAATCAGCTCTTGAAATGCCTGTTCCATCTGAATTTCCGTCAGGGTCAAATCCTACATAGCCTGGTGCTATTGTCAAAAGATTCTCACCTGAAATGTATACATTTCCTGATTTGATAAAATCCACATTAGTGAGGGGTAAATTATAATTTAATGTGATGTTTTTAATCCTCATGAATGATGCATCTTGAACGGTATAGGTATTGACCTTATTGGTTCCATCAGAATATGAAGTATAATTAACTCCAGATGGAAAAGCAGCATCCGTATTGGAGGTTGTCCAACGATCGAGATAGTGAATGGCTAAATGATTTCTTTCTTTATTAATAGGATATAGAGATTCTGCAGCTAGGTTGCTAAAGTTTTCAATTCCTTGAACCCCTTGAACATAGATTTCTAAACTGAAGTCCTTGTATCCAAACCTATTGGTGATACCATAGGTAAAATCAGCAAAAGGATCGCCGAGTATTACTCTGTCACTACCATCAATTTTATTATCCCCATTTTGATCAACAAAAATTGGATGCCCGGGCAATGCATTAGGTTGAGCAGAATTTGCAAAATCATCCCCCTGTTGGAAAATACCATTTAGCTCATAACCGTAAAAAGATAAAATCGGAGAACCAACTTGCGTAATTCTATAGTTTCCAGAAAAACCAAAACCTCCAGAAATTACATTAGCAGCAAAAGGAGGTAATTCAACAACTTCATTTTTTAGGAAGGACATCACAATATCTGTATCCCATGTCCACTCCTTGTCAACGTTTCTTGAACTAAAAGAAAAATCGACCCCTGAGTTTTTGACCTGACCAAAGTTGGTTCTTACGGATGTGAATCCAGTAGTAAGGGGAACTGGCTGTTGGAAAAGTTGGTCATAGGTGTTTCTGTCAAAATAGTCAATACTGCCGGAAAATCTGTTGTTTGCTAGTGAAAAATCCACACCTATGTTAATTTCCTTTGTTGTTTCCCACTTAAGATCTTGATTCGCAATTCGAGCAGGTACTGCACCCGATACGGTTGTTCCTCCTATGATTGCATTACTTCCAGCTTGAAACGTTGTAATGGTTTCAAAATTATCAATTCCTTGATTTCCAATTTCTCCATAACCTGCTCTAAGTTTGAGCTCGCTGAACAACTCGTTATTTTGCATAAAGGGTTCAGATGACAACTTCCAACCTATAGAACCTGATGGAAATGTTGCATACTTGAATTTGTCCGAAAACCTTGAGGTACCATCCCTTCTTATTGAGGCTGTGACTAGGTATTTATCCTTGAAAGAATAATTAATTCTTGCCAATGAAGATTGGAGGGTGTTTTTGAACTTCCCTGATTCTGCATTCAAAGTTTCCGCATTACCACTCTGCTGTAAATTCGTTGTGGTTACATGAGATAACATGTCTGAGGCCACTGACTGGTGAAACCTTGTTGTATTGCTTTCGAAGGTAATACCCCCCAACAATTTAAAATCGTGATCACCAAATTCTCTAGTATATTCAGCAAGATATTCAGCAATCCAATAGTTAGACTCACTATTTCGAATTGTTGATCTTCCATTTACCCCTCTACCCACTTGGAATTTGTCATTTTCATACAAATCACGTCTAGTATCCGACATATTGGTTCCGAATCTGGCGGTAGCAGTTAGACCTTCGATTATTTTGTAATCTACAGAAGCAGTGGCATATATTCTATTGCTACTCACTTGTTGATCCCATCCTTGAATTATGGCCTCTGGATTTTCAATGGCCACAAGTGGATTTACATCATAATACCCCTCAGAGTTTACCTCAGGGCCTATGGTGGGGTCGAATAATAAAGCTGCTGCAAGCACTCCTACACTTTCGTTTGAACCCCTACCCATTTTAACATTGTCAATTTCGGATCTGTTGATACTAACATTCAAATTGAAATTAAATCTATCGTTAGGAGTCAAACCATAATTAATACGAGCATTGTATTTTTTTTCTCCACTTTCTCTTATCACCCCTTCATTATTTAAGTGGTTAAGAGAAACATAATAATTAGATGTGTCTGACCCACCTGACATCGTGACTTGATGGTTTTGAACCATTGAATTTCTAAAAATAATGTCTTGCCAATCGTAACCTTCACCCATAGCTGCTATTTCCGCTGGAGTTGATAGAACATCTCCGCCACCTTCTACATTAATATCACTTAGCACTTGGAGGTACTCTCCTCCATTTAGCATATCAACTCTTTCATTAACCCCTTGAAAACCAAAATAGTTCTCATATGAAACTGCCATTTCTCCACTTTTACCTCTTTTTGTTGTAATGAGCACTACACCATTGGCGGCACGAGATCCATAAATGGCAGATGCAGAAGCGTCTTTAAGTACTTCAATGGATTCAATATCGTCTGGACTTAGCGCAGTAAGCGAACCACCAGGAAGACCATCTATAACGACCAATACAGCGTTGCTTGCATTAATAGATCCAGCCCCTCGGATTTTGATGTCGATCGCTCCACCAGGTGCCGAGTCACTTTGACTGATATGAACCCCCGAGGCTTTACCATTGAGCAATTGCAGTGCATTGGTATTGGCCCCTTTTACAAAATCTTCACTTTTAACTTGAACAATTGCTCCGGTTAAGTCTCTCTTTTGTTGAGAACCATAACCCGTAATAACAACCTCATCAAGTTCATTACTGGGTTGCAAACTAAAGTTAAAATCTGTTAAACCAGCTACAGAAATCTCCTGAGTAGTGTAGCCCACAAAAGAAATCATTATAACTGAATTTTCATCAGCAATTTGAATTGAATAGTTTCCATCAAAATCAGTAACTACTCCATTATTCGTGTTTTTTTCAAGAATTGTTGCTCCTGGAAGGGGTAAACCAGTTTCGTCTGAAATTACACCAGTAAGTTGAACTTGTGCAAAAGCAGCGAATTGAAACAATACTAAGAAAAATAGACTAATAGCATGTTTTCTCATAATTGAAATTTAATTTTTTGTTTTTAGAGATTAAAATGTCTTTCGACAAGGATTAAATGTAGTAAAAATTTAACATTTTTTTTGTTTTTTTATAATTTTTAGTTGTGGTCAATTATTTACTAAATTTAAAATGGTATTTGTAACAGATTGAAAGCCAAATATTTTACCCTAAAAAAAGACATTTTTATATAGGACTTAATAAATCTATTTATACGCCGCGAAGTTTTTATTTTTTTTTGAAAAATTCTGATTTAAAACAGAAAAACATACTGCCGAACCTTGATTAATTCTTATGAATCGACGAAATTTTTTGATCAAAAAGTTAAAAGTCACAGGGGTAATGGCTCTATTACCTAGCCAATCAATAGTTTTAGGGCAATTTGAAAATTACAAATCTCAAATATTACAGTGTAATTCTATAGAAAAAGAAAAGAACACTTTTAAAGATGATCTTGATTTTCTCCAAAAACATACTCAAACCGTGGTATTGAAATCTGACAACCTCCCACACCACCTATCATTTCGAAGGGGACTTTGACCACTTAAATTATATTTCAAAACAACTTTTGGGTTTCGATTTATCCTCAATTCAATAGGGTCAAGATTTTTTTTAAGTAGCTTTATCACTTATTTACTATATTTTATAGAAGATAATTGACTTCAAAAACAAATATTTATTCTTGATGAAACGGTCATTAGTCATTTTTTCTTTTTGCTTTCTTTTCTTTTGCTGCAGCAAAAAGGAAGATGGCGCACCTCCGGCTCCTGTTCAATACAATGTTACAGTCACAGCCTCTGAACAAGCGGAGGAAAGTACAATGAAAATAGTAGCCTGTCTGTCATTGAAACCCTTACCCATTGAACAATAGACTCCAAATTTTTTTTGTGATTTCTATCTTTTTAATCCTGGGTAACATAAGAGCTCAGGAAAGGGAGGACAATGCATGGAAAGCCATTTTCACCGATTATAGTTTAACCGCCAGTACCACTTTACGCTTAGAGACGCATGTGCGTACCCGTCGTTTTTTCACAGAAAATGACCAGTATTTGATCCGTCCTTCCATCCAATTGAAATGGACAAAAAATGCTACCATTACAGCAGGAGTGACCTATATAGACAGCAATACGCCCCTAAACAGAACCATAGAAAACAATCTGTGGCAACAATTTAGTTTCTCTTTTCCCATAAATCGTAACGCTTGTTTTGGATGGATTCGATTGGAAGAACGTTGGGATAGAAAAAACCGGCTTACGAACTATAATACTCGGATTCGCTTCCGAACTGGACTTCAGTTTCCATTGAGAAGACAAACCAAAGGTTTTGCTCCCCACCTAATTGTTTTCAACGAAATTTTTATGATCCTAGAGCGTGGATTTCCCTATCGATTAAACCAAAACTGGACCACGATAGGATTCCGACAAAAAATTTCACACAATATGAGATTCTTTTCTGGTTTTCAGCGTGCAACCGTCTCAAAAAAAGAAGCATTCCTACACAAGAACATTTGGTCGACGACCCTATTTTATCATCTCTAATTTCAATCATTGTTAATCCTCATGGACAACACCTAAACCAGATAATATTGGGCGCCTTTATATCAGCGGACGAAATGTGTTCTGCCAATTTCCATCCCAAAAGCCCCATGTTTTACTCCTCCTCTTGTTTTTCAAACCAAAGCATAACGCGATTGTTGTTGAAAAGATTCAAATTGCTCACTCCGAAATTATTATTACGATTATTGATCATGGGCAAAGTCCCATTTAAATCCAATTCGATTCCCTGTGTTACCGACTTTAACTGAAAACCCTCTGATTGATAGTCCATAATCAACTTGACAATGGAAGGATTTTTTACTGTTTCCTTTTTTACTTCTTCTCCATTATCGACTTTATAAACCAACTCTTTTTTGGACTGCTCCAAAATGTCAATAATAATCCACTCTTGGGAATAGTTCGAAACTGAAACTAAAAAAATCAATACAATGGTAAATCCTTTCATAATTTTATTTTTAAAGATTTAGGGTGACTTATTTTCTATTTTTTTGCTCATATGGACTAAGGTAATCATTACAAGGGCTACCATGGCATGCAAAAAGCCAAAGGCAAAAGCATCCAAACCACTCAAGTTCCCTTGGACAGAAGAAAGTGAAAAAAAGAAAACAGCCAAGAGGTTAAAAAAAGCCACACTGTAGCCATAAATCATTCTTATCTCTGGCTTGTGCCAAACTTTCTTAAGAATAAAAAAAACAACAAACCAAAATAGAAACTCGTACAAATACTGAATGTCATTTAATCCCAACATCTTCTTCTTCATTAAATTCAATTTAAAGTTAAAAAAAATCCCATGGATAGTAATCGTAAGAAAATTCTTCAGACGATTTTCTAAATGGATTTTGATCTGACAAATCCTAATGGATTGAAATGCGCCATGTTCAATTCCATCTAGGAAATTTCAAATACCACGCCTTGTTCGCTTTGCGATTTAATATCTTTATGATCTTTTTAGATATAATCGAATTATTGCTATAATGAAACCCTTGGTTTACTTTTTATTTTTTCTCATCGGTTGGGTCCATGCCCAAGAAGATTCTGTGACAGATAGCTTGGCCACCGACTCTTTAGATCTTGAACCTAATCAAAAAAACAAATATAAATTTTACGGGGTTACCCAATTTACATTCAACCAAGCCTATTTTGAGAATTGGGTCTCAGGAGGGGAAAGTTCTATGACGGGACTTTTTAGTGTAGACTACAATATCAATTATGAGGGAGTGGAAGGTTGGATCTGGGACAACAAAATCATGCTCTCCATTGGAACTACCTATCTGTCTGGTAATTCCTTTTTCAAAAAAGCGGATGACCGTATTGAAATTAACTCCGTATTGAGTAAAAAAGTAAATACTTATTGGAACTATTCTGCTTATTTTAATTTTAGAAGCCAATTACTCCCGGGCTACCGGTACTTCAAAAAAGATGGAGAAGATCAAAAAGAGAAAGTTTCGAGGATTCTATCCCCTGCCATCATTCAGTTGGGCCTTGGGTGGTATTACAAAGAGGATGATAAAGCTTGGTTTAATATTGCCCCATTGGCGGCAAGGGGAATCTTTGTCAGTAGGGATTACACCCAAAACCTGTCTCCCGGTAAAAAGTATTTTGGAGTAGAAAAAGATGCCAATAATATCATCTCAATGGGAGCCTCTCTCTCAGGTTTTATTCATTCCAATTTGATGGAAAACATCACCATGGAAAACAAGTTTAATTTTTATATCAATTACCTCTATAACATTAAAAATGTTGATTTTGAATGGAACGCCAATATCAGACTTAAAGTCAATGACAAGATCTCCAGTAACCTCATCATTCATTTACAATACGACGATGATTTAATCAGCCGCTTACAAATAAGGGAATTGTTTGGTTTGGGGTTGAGTATTGACATTTAACCTCCCAGAAAAAATGATCAATTTTGATCTTTTGTAGCATAATGATTTGACATCAAAATTTTTATATTTGAAGTCATGTCAAATATCCGTTGCATCTATCTTTCACTTCTGATTCTTCTCTTTTTTGGGAACTGCCAAACTCAGAAAAAAAATCTCCCCAATGTAATTCTTATTTTGTCAGACGACCAAGGTTGGGGTGACCTTAGCCTCAATGGCAACCTTGATCTAACTACCCCCAATATTGACCAACTCGGAAAGACCGGTGTTCAGTTCGATCGCTTTTTTGTCAGTCCGGTCTGCTCCCCTACTCGAGCGGAAATCCTGACAGGAAGACATCACGTAAGGGGTGGGGTTTACAGTACCAGTAGAGGGGGTGAAAGATTGGATATCGATGAAGAAACCATTGCAGAGGTTTTCAAATCCGCAGGCTACCAAACTGCTGCCTATGGCAAATGGCACAATGGGATGCAAGCACCTTACCACCCCAACAGCCGCGGATTTGACGACTATTACGGCTTTTGCTCTGGTCACTGGGGAAATTATTACAACCCCCTACTGGAACATAACGGAACCCTTGTCAGAGGTGACGGATTCATCATTGATGACTTGACCCAACACGGTATTGATTTTATCAAAAAAAATACCCATAAGCCTTTTTTTCTATACCTCCCCTACAACACCCCACACAGTCCCATGCAAGTTCCCGACAGATTTTGGGAAAAATTCAATGACAAAAAGCCAAGTCAAATTGGAAATGGTGGGCCACCCAAAAATCAAAATCAAATCGATCACACACGAGCCGCATTGGCCATGTGTGAAAACATCGACTGGAATGTAGGTCGTATAGTGAAACAACTCAAAAACAGTGATTTACTGGAAAATACCATTGTAATTTATCTTTCTGACAATGGCCCCAACGGCAATCGATGGAACGGAGGAATGAAGGGAAGGAAAGGCAGTACAGATGAAGGAGGGGTTCGCTCTCCCATGATCATCAATTGGCCCGGTAAAATTCCTAAAGGAAAAATCGTCAAAGAAATTGCCAGTGGCATTGACCTCCTTCCAACATTAAAAGATTTGACCGGCATCACCACTCAACCCAAGAAACCACTCGATGGGATTAGTCTTGAACCCCTTATCATGCAGGAAAATCCAATATGGGAAGACCGTTATATCTTCAACTATTGGGGGGGCAAACTGAGCCTGAGAAATCAAAACTATCGCTTGGGTCACGATGGTCAACTTTTTGACATGGTCAATGATCCCAATCAAACCAGCGATATTGGGGATAAAAAACCACTAGTTTTAAACGCTTTGAACAAGGCCAAAAAACAATGGGAACAAGAAGTATTGGTCGAACTTCCCAAAAAAGACAGCCGTCCGTTCTTCATTGGTCATCCCAGTCTTCACACCACACAAGTCCCTGCCAGAGACGGAACCCCAAGCGGAGAAATCAAACGCTCCAACCGGTTCCCCAATTGTACCTATTTCACCCATTGGATCAATCCGGAGGATTCCATCAGTTGGGAGGCTGAAGTGGCAAAAGATGGAAATTTTGAAGTAACCGTTTACTACAGTTGTCCAGAAGACGCTATAGGATCTGTTTTTGAAGTCAGTTTTGGGGATGCCAAAATTAAAGGTGAAATCAAAGAAGCTCACAATACCAACGAATATGGTGCTACAGAGGATAGGGCCGTCCGACAGGAGTCATATGTAAAAGACTTTAAACCCCTTAAAGTAGGAACCATAAAACTCAAAAAAGGAAAAGGAACACTTAAAATCAAAGGAATTAAAAAAAATGGCAAGGCGTTGATGGATTTTAGATTGATGCTTTTCAAACGCATTTAACTTTCGACAAAAACCCCTTTCCAATCAATTAATCCACTAGGCTCGGGAAGTTGGGAACTGCTTTTCTAATCTATTTTAACTCCAGCTTTTGGGTTTTACCGTATCCATCACCTCTGATGGCTTCAAAAGCGGTCAATAGCTCTTGAAGTTTTTCAGGTTGGCTCTCCGCCAAGTTGTTTTGTTGTCCAATGTCTTCGGCTAGGTTGTACAATTGAAAATCGGAATCATTGCCCAATTCAATTTTTACATTATCATTAGATGCAGGACCTTTATAGGGTGGAATCATTACCCAATCTCCTTTTTTGTATGCTGTTCTAGAGGTCGCTTCGATAACCAATTCATCCCTACCCTGATCCGATTTACCCATCAATAAATCCATTAAGGGAAGGCTATCATCGGTTCTAACATCGCTTCCTACCAATTGAGCCAAGGAGGACAGCAGATCCAATTGACTGACCATAGCATTGGAAACACCGGGTTGTATTTTACCTTTCCAATAGGTGAAAAAGGGCACGTGAGTACCGGCCTCAAAGAGACTGTATTTTCCGCCACGCAAAGGGCCCCATGGCGTGTGGTCGCCATTTTTTACATCAGCATCATCGTAGTAACCGTCATTTAGTACCGGGCCATTGTCGCTTGAAAAAATAATAAGGGTATTTTCTAAAATTCCCTCAGCTTCCAACGTCTTTTTCAATTCTCCCAAGCACCAATCAGCCTCAACAATGGCATCGCCTCTTGGGCCTAACTCGGACAGTCCTTCAAATCTTGGGTGGGGTGTTCTGGGAACATGGGGTTGTTGCATGGGGTAATACAAAAAGAAAGGGCCTTCCTTGTGGTCTTTGATGTATTTTTTTACCCCATTTAAAAAATGATCGGCCATATCAATATCGCTCCATTTGGCAGCTTCTCCCCCTTTCATGAATCCAATTCTGGGAATCCCATTGACAATACTGCTGTTGTGTCCGTGGTGCCACTTCATGGTCAATAATTCAGGATTATCGAGACCCGTAGGCTCTCCCTCAAAATTCTTTTTGTAACTGACTTCGATCGGATCGTTAGGGTCTAATCCTACAACGTTTCCATCTTCGATATATACAGTAGGCACCCTGTCTTGTGTGGCTGCCAAAATATAAGAATAGTCAAAGCCTACCTCGTTGGGTCCTGGACTGACCAATTGGTTCCAATTGACATTCCCATTGCCCAAGCCCAAATGCCACTTGCCGATGATGGCGGTTTGGTAGCCCTGCTGTTTTAACATGCTGGGAATGGTCATCTGGTCGGTACCGATAATCAAGGGAGCCGTTCCAGGAAGGATTTTAGCTCTTTTTTCGCGCCAAGGATATACCCCAGTCAAAAGGGCATAGCGGCTGGGGGTACAAGTTGCTGAGGTGGCATAACCATTGTTGAATCTCATCCCTCCCAAAGCCATCGCATCCATATGGGGCGTTTTTAATTTTTTAGCTCCGTTATAACTCACATCTCCAAAGCCCAGGTCATCCAAATAAACGATAATAATATTGGGTTTCTGTGAAACTTCTTTTTCGTTACAGGAGACAAAACCTAAGGTTAAAAATATAACGAACGCGGTAAATTTGAACTTTTTAGACATAATGGTTTAATTGTATTTTGTTGCTTACACAAAGTAGTGATTTTTAATTATTTTAGATGAGATATAGCACTAAAACATGAAAAAAAATAACTCAAAAATTATATTGTTTTTTACTTTGGTAATGACTGTTTTCAGCTTATTGGGTTGCGGACAAGAGCAAAAGAAAACCGATCAAATAAACCATCCCAATCTTATTGTTATCATGACCGATGATTTAGGTTATGTAGATGTGGGATTCAATGGTAGTGAAGACATTCCTACTCCCAACATTGACCGCATTGCACAAAATGGAGTCAAATTCACCAATGGCTATACCCCCTATTCTGTTTGCAGTCCGAGTAGGGCAGGGTTTATTACCGGTCGCTACCAACAGCGTTTTGGATATGAAAGAAATGTACAGTATCGACCCAAAGACCCTAATATGGGGATACCTCCTACTGAAAAAACGATCGCTGAAATACTTCGTCAAGTGGGTTACACCAATGGAGTGGTTGGAAAGTGGCATTTAGGAGCGCATATCAGTAAGCATCCGCTGAAACGTGGCTTTGATTTTTTCTTCGGGCATTTGGGTGGAGGACATCGCTATTTCCCCGAAGAATTGACCATTGAGGATAGTTATTCCATCAGTGACGAACCCCTGAGCTACAGGACATGGATCATGAGAGATCACCAACCGGAGAAAACGGATGAGTACTTGACCGATGCGTTTTCAAATGAAGCTGTCAAGTTTATCGAAAAAAACCAAAACAATCCTTTCTTCTTGTATTTGGCCTACAATGCCCCGCATGGGCCACTGCAAGCCACAGCAAAATATCTTAATCGTTTTGATCATATTGAAAACCAAAAGCGAAAAACTTATGCGGCAATGGTCAGCGCTGTAGATGATGGGGTGGGTAGAATTCTTGACCAACTGAAAGTGTTGGGTATTGAAGACAATACCATTGTTTTCTTTTTGTCGGACAACGGAGGACCTGAGCCAAATAACGGATCGAACAACGGACCACTTCGGGAAGGAAAATCCTCCATTTATGAAGGGGGAAATCGTGTTCCATTTGCCATGCAATGGCCTGCTCAAATTGATCCAACAGTCTATGAATACCCTATTTCTAGCCTGGACATACTCCCCACCATAGCAGCCTTAACCCATGCACCTTTGGCTGCAGACAAGCCACTTGATGGAGTAAATATTATTCCTTATATCAAAGGAAAAAAACAAGGAAGGCCACATCAAACCTTATACATAAGAAAGTTTGACGAAGATCTTTATTCGGTCAGAGATGGCGATCTCAAATTGGTGACCAAGAAAAAAAACACCCTAAAAGAATTATACAACCTAAAAGAAGATTTGGGAGAGGAGAATAATTTATCAGCTGTTTTTCCTGAAGAAGTTAAAAGGCTGGATTCACTGCGTCAAGATTGGGATAAGCAGTTGATCGATCCTATTTTCTTGGGATTGAAGCATACCGATCGGTGGAAGAAAAGGTTAAAATAAAATTCTTTAAAAAAAATTAACTTAAAAAAAATGTTAACTCATTTTAAAATAAGTTACTTAGTGCTTGCTATTAGTAAATTTTTCTCATTTCATGCGATTTAAAAATTTCATTTGATTCTATGAACGATGCCGTCTTCCAACTCATCAGTCAATTGGACATTTCGAAAATCGAAAATCATCGCAAAGATTTATTACATCCTCTTCAGGAATACGTATCCCAAAAATTAAAGGAAAACAAGGAAATAAATCTCAACTTTATATGTACTCACAATTCTCGAAGGAGTCAACTGTCGCAAGCTTGGGCCAAGGTGATTGGTGATCACTATGGGTTAAACATTAATTCCTTTTCGGGAGGAATTGAAATCACAGCATGTAATGAACGAACCATAGCCTCTCTAAGGCGTATGGGTTTTGAAATCAATGAGCCCGGAGGTGAAAACCCCCACTATGAGGCAAAATACGATGACAATAATCCTATTGTTCTTTTTTCAAAAATCCATGACGATCTGCCCAATCCAACCAAAAATTTTGCCGCAGTGATGACCTGTACCCATGCCGATAAAAACTGCCCTTTTATTCCCGGTGCCGAAAAAAGAATTTCACTCCCTTATAAAGACCCAAAGGCTTTTGACAATACTCCCGAGGAAGCCAAAATGTATGATGAACGCTCACTACAAATCGCCACGGAGTTAAAATATGTTTTTAGCGGATTATCGATTTAAAGCCCTTACTTCCTGAGCTCCATAATACATTCCACCAATTAGCGCCACTAGCTGCCGAGTCAGTTCGTCAGCAGTAATATTTTTGGGCAAACCAAACTCAGAACCATCCATAGATTGAAGAAGGTTCTTTTTTTGGTCGAGAAAAATGGCCGTGTGCAGCCGGTCTCTGATCACGAATTCCAAGCTCATTTCAGTTCCCTTGTATTGCTGGCGAAAAGCTTTGATATCTGAGATGGTAGTGTACAAGATTCGCTTTGGGCTTTCAAAATCTAAATCCGTTCTCAGCCTCAATGCATCGAAAAAATTTTCATCCAACTCCATTTTTGAAGCTACATCGGATAAATTAGAATCATCTGACTGATCTTCTTGAGCATAAGAGGGGGAACCCATGGAAAAATAAATGGCGTGGAACAAAAGCCAATAGCTTAATTTCATCCTCGCCATCCTTTAGTATTAAAGCTTTCTCAGCCAAATATTACGGTAGGAAACCGGGTTTCCATGATCTTGGAGGTAAAGTCGTTTGGGGGTATTAATGTCTCTGATTTTGGGATGTCCACGGTACTCTGTAGTTCCTTTTATTTCGACATTATTTTGTACCAAAACACCATTGTGGAATACGGTCAATGTTCCCTTTTTGATACGGTTCCCATTGTCGTAAAATATCGGTTCATTAAAAATAATATCATAGGTTTGCCACTCTCCAGGAGGTCTTGAAGCATTGACCAAAGGGATCGATTGTTTGTAAATAGAGGCTGCCTGTCCGTTGGAATAGGTGACATTGTTGTAGCTGTCCAAAACCTGAACTTCATAGGTTTTTTGGAAGTAAACCCCACTATTGCCCCTGCCTTGTCCCTTTCCCTTTATTACCGGTGGGGTTCTCCATTCTATGTGCAACTGAATGGATCCAAATTCTTCTTTGGTTTCTATACCGCCGTCTTGTTTTACCGTCATGGATCCATCGGGATTGATGGTCCAATCGGCAACTTTTCCGGTCTTGGCATTGATCCATTGGGACAGGTCGGTTCCGTCAAAGAGGACAATGGCATCACTGGGAGGGGAATTGGCATCACCGGGATTGATAATTTCTGGAACAGGTTCCCATGCTTCTGACATTTGGGGCGTCATTTCTTTTTGGGCAAACAATGGGATACTGACGAGTAAAAGGAGGATATATTTCATATTTTTTGAGTTTTTACAATTGGTAAATAAGGAAAAATCATAGATTTTCCCTTATTTAAAGTTCTATAGTTTATGCCGTTTTCAACCTCTTTTGCCAAAAGAAAAGAATGGTAAACAACACGATCAAAATAGCAGGAAAGCTGATCATGGTGGTTAAAGTTGCCTGACCGGCTGCCAAGTCCAGTGCGTCCCCACTAAGTCCTTGGGATTTCATCTGTGCAGTTGAGGAGTCGATCCATCCACCTATGATGGGTTGGAATATTGAGGTAGAAAACATTCCCATTGCACCTATTATAGACATTCCCAAAGCACCACTTAGAGGAATTTTTTCAGCAATAAATCCAATCATGTTGGGCCAGAAGTAGCATACTCCAAGGGCAAAAAATGCAGCAGCCACGTAGGTCATGGATCCAGTTTGTGTGCTGAATAAAAATATACCGATGGCGGTCAATACTGCTGATCCCAAAAGCACTCCTGTTTGATCGTATTTGTGAACCATATCTCCTCCAAAGTACCTGCCTACCGCCATCAAACCTGTAATCAAGGCTAAAATAACCATCGGATGTGCTCCGCTACTGCTCAGAATAAGGCTTGTCCATTGTTGTGGACCAAATTCTGAAATGGCGGTAAAAGCCATACAAACCAACATAAAGATATACAATGGTGTGGCCATAGCCTTGAGGTTTTCTCCTACTGAACTGATCCCTTCCAATTTGGGTTTGGGGAAAGATTGGCCGTAAAAGAGATAAAAATAAATCAGTGTAGGGATCATGATGATCCATATTTGAGCCTGCCATCCCATATCCAAGTCGGTCATAAATTTGGAGATCAAACTTCCCAAAACAATTCCACCGGGAAACCACATATGGAATCGATTCAACAAAGTATTCATGGTTTTCCCCTCATAGGCATCTGCAATCATAGGATTACAAGCAGCCTCAGTGCAACCATTACCGATTCCGATCAATAGCGTGGAGATCAGTAATCCTGTATATCCTCCTGAAAAAATAGTTAATATGATCCCTAAGGTGTGGGTCAAAAATGCAAATTGCATGATTCTTTTGGGCCCCAATTGATGATAGAACAAACCTCCCAAAACCATAGAAATGGGAAATCCGAGAAACCACATGGAGTTGATGAATCCCAGTTGTTGTCCGGAAAGCTCAAAAGCCTCTCCTAATTGGGGTAAAATACCCGCTCTGATACTAAATGAAAAGGCGGTTGTGATTAGGGCAAAGCAACTGCCGTAAAAAAGTCTTTTGTCATTATTCATAATATTTGGTTTATTATTTATGATACAATTTATAAATATAATTGAAATGTACTTAAAAACTATTCGCTAAGATACTTTCGTAAAGCTCTTGTTTTCCACTGGTATGGGGAATTTCTCCCTGGTTGACTCCAATTTTGTACAAATCTTGAATGGACAATTCCCCTTTTTCAAAGGCGCTTCCGTTTCCACTGTCATAAGATTGGTAGCGTTGTTTAAGCATATCGGTATAGGCAGTGTTGGTCAAAATATGTTCAGCAGCCATCAGCCCCCTCGCAAAAGTGTCTGCCCCCTGAATGTGTGCGATAAAAAGATCCTCCAAGTCGGTAGAGTTTCTTCTTACCTTGGCATCAAAATTGATTCCACCGCCTTGAAGGCCACCCGATTTAAGAAACACCAACATGGCCTCAATGGTTTCATAGATGTTGATAGAAAACTGATCGGTATCCCATCCATTTTGGTTATCTCCGCGGTTGGCATCGATGCTACCCAACATGCCTGCATTGGCCGCTACTTGCAATTCATGTTCAAAAGTGTGTTGCGCCAGCGTAGCGTGGTTGACTTCTATATTCAGTTTGAAATGATCTTTCAATCCATATTGATTTAAAAAACCAATCACGGTAGCACTATCAAAATCATATTGGTGTTTTGTCGGTTCGGCAGGCTTGGGCTCTACAAAAAAGTTGCCTTTAAAGCCTTGTTGTTTGGCATAGTCCACCATTTTATTGAAAAACACCCCAAGGTGATCCAATTCCCTTTTCATATCGGTATTTAATAGTGACAAATAACCTTCTCTACCGCCCCAGAACACATAGTTTTCTGCACCCAGTTCCATTGAGGCGTCAAATGCAATTTTGATCTGGGCTGCTGCTCTAGAGGCCACTCTAAAATCAGGATTTGTGATGGCGCCGTTCATGTAAACGGGGTTGGAGAAACAATTGGCCGTTCCCCACAGTACTTTAATCCCAGTTTCTTGTTGCTTTTCTTTGATGTAGGCGATGATCTGACCGACTCTTTTTTCTGTTTCAGCCAAAGTAGCTCCCTCGGCAATCAGATCAATGTCATGGAAACAAAAATAGTCGAAACCCATTTTTTGGAGAAACTCAAATGCGGCATCGGCCCGGTTTTTGGCTTGTTGCAAAACATCTTTTTCTTGATTCCATGGGTAGAGATTCGTAATCCTACCAAATGGATCGGCCCCGTTGTCATTCATACTGTGCCAGTAAGCCATGGCAAATTTAAAATGTTCACGCATGGTCTTCCCCATCACTAGTTGATCCGGGTTGTAGAACTTGTAGGCCAGGGGATGATCGGATTCCTTTCCCTCGAAATTTATTTTTTGAAGGTGTTTAAAATAATTGTTTTCCATTTTATATAATATTATTGAGCAGTTGGTTTTTCCATTTTTCAAAGGAAGCAAAGCTTTCGTTTTGACGTTCAGGATTGGGTTTTATGGTTTTGATAATTTGAATGTTGTCCTTGTTTTGTATAGGATTGGCAATACTGGCTTTTGCAGCACCTTCTGCTCCAGTAGCTTCGAGCATATCAATGGAGATGCCTAAGGTGTCGGCAATGGTTTTTGAGAATACGTCAGATAAAAAAAGGTTGTCATTTCCTACTTTTAGGTTTTCAATTTTGACCCCATCTTTTATTAACCATTCAATGCCATAGATCAATGCAAAAGCAATGCCCTCCAATGTGGCCCTAACCATGTGTGATTGGTCGTGAATATTAAAGTTGATATTGCTGATGTGTCCATTGACCAATTTGTTGTCCAACATCCGCTCGGCTCCATTTCCAAAAGGGAAAACCATTAAGCCATTGCTTCCGATGGGTGCTTGTTGTGCCATATGGTTCAGTTTTTCATAGCCCATCTCCCCCATCAATTGATGTAACCAGCGGTATTGGATCCCAGCACCATTGAGGTTGAGTAGTTTTCCAAATATTTTTTGTTGGGGTTGATAATCGACGTGGGCAAAAGTATTGACCTTGGTCAGTTCCCTCCCGGACAATTGATCGGTAAGGGCATACACCACACCAGAGGTTCCCCCGGTGGCAACAACATCACCGGCCTTTCTGGCTCCCAAAGTAAAGGCATTGTTGGGCTGATCTCCTGCTCGGTAAGTGACGGGGGTTCCTGCCTTCAATCCTGTGGCTTTTGCTCCTGCATTGGATACACTGGCCTGCGCTTTGAAATTAGAAACGATTTCTGGGATTAAATTTTGGTCTATTTGATAATGGTCAAAAAGTGCCTCCGAGGGTTGATCCGTTTTAAAATCCCAAAATATTCCTTCCGAAAGCCCCGTAATGGTAGTCTGAGGTTCCCCAGTCAACTTGGCCGACAAAAAGTCTCCCGGCAACATGAGTTTAAAAGCTTTTTGATACAGCTCTGGTTCATTTTCAATGACCCATGCCAGTTTGGAGGCGGTGAAATTTCCTGGAGAATTGAGTAAGTGTTCCTTACAATAGGCTGCTCCTAATTTTTCAAAAGCTCCCTCTCCATAGGGGGTTGCCCTGCTATCACACCAGATGATCGACTTTCGCAAAGGATTCAAATCTTGATCGACCAAAACCAATCCATGCATTTGATAAGAAATTCCGATACTGGTGATTTGGTTCGCTTGAATTTGGGTTTTTGTTAAAAGTTTTTGGGTGGATTGGCATAGGTATTCCCACCAAAGGTTGGGATCTTGCTCTGCCCACCCCACTTGAAGTGCGTCAATGGGTATTTCTTCATCGGGGACCCTTTGCAGTGCTAAAGTTTTTCCTGTTTTTACTTCTACCAAAGCAGCCTTGACAAAAGAGCTACCTATGTCATATCCTATGGCAATCATTAGGGGTAAGCGGGGTCAATGGTGGATTCTTTTTTCATATATTTTCCCTGAGCGGCCCAACGAAATCCCCTCATTTGCATGGTCATTACCTCGGGTACGTCAAAATCAGATAGTTTGTGGCCTATGGAAGAATAAAAGATTCTTCCCTTACCGTAGTGTTTTTTCCAAACTACTGGCATGGTGCTTCCTGTTACTTTATTTTCTGGTTTTCCTGGGTTTTGATAACTCTCTCTATCAAATTCTGAAATCGCCAAAACTTTGATGTTGGGATCAATGAGCATATAATATTGTTCTGTTTTTTTTAATTCAAAATCCTTCAACCCTTTAGTGATGGGATCCGTCTGATCTATAATCCGGATGGAGTGGTCTATATTTCCTCCAGGGTGTGATACGAATTGCCCCCCTACCATAAACTGGTATCTGAGGTTATCCCTAAAAGCATCACCCATACCTCCATGCCAACCAGATAATCCAGTACCGTTCATAACGGCTTTTTCTAGACCTCTAAATTGCTCTTTGGTTAATTTTCCCATGGTCCAAACTTGAATAATCAAATCGGTTTCTGCCATTAGTTTTTCATCAGTATAAACAGAAAGGGTGTCAAAGACCTTTACATTAGCCCCTTCGGCCCTCAGTTTGGGTACCATTAGATCAACACTTTCCGTGGGCTTGTGACCTTTCCAGCCGCCATAAACATAAATGATGTTTTTATCCTTCAATGAGGGAGCCTCTTGTGGGTCATTCTGAGAAATCCCTGGGATTGGGGAAAGCATCAACAGGGTGAAAAAAAGGAGTGCGCTGATACTACTGAAATTTAGGGAGATGATCTTCATATTGGTTTGATTTTTTAATTAATTCTTAGTTGTGCTTGGTTTAAGTGATCCTTAATGATCTTAGACCATATAAGATAAGCTTTATCACTAAGATGAAGGCTATCTTTAACAAACAGATCCGGAATGGGTCTGCCGTTGGATCCTAAAAAATGGGATTGGGTAGAGATATAGTTGATCTTTGGATGGTTGGCAGCGTATTGCTCAACTTTCCGGTTGACCTTGGATGTTTGCTCCCATACTTTCCAACGTCTTGGGGTGGGGGTAATCTCAATGAAGTGGATCGGAAGCTCAGGGTGAAGACGATGTACTTGACGGGTGAAAAATTTAAACAACCGAAAAACCTCATTAGGCCTCAGGTCTTTGTCTTCTCCAGAAATATCATTGGCTACAAAACAGACCAAAGCTTTGGCCTTTTCATGTGGAGCCACCAAACGCTCCGTAAAGAAAATTAAATCATAGAAATGTGCTCCGCCATATCCTCTTTTGACGGACTCAAAGGGTTGCATTTGTTCTTGAATTTTAGTCCACCTTCGGATGCTGGAACTCCCCAAGAACAGAATATAATCACTAAGTGATTCGTATTCGGTTAATCCCTCTAGTTTTTGAACTTCATTTTCGTAAATCTTATTTTTGCCTTCATATTTTTTTAAGGGAGAACAGCCTAAAAAAAAGATGATTGAAGTAAAAAAAAATAAACCGTAAAATTTCAATTTGATTTTGTTTAAAACACCGTTCAATATATGATAATTATTTTAAATTTATTTCCAAAATGGCTCCGTAGTTCAACGGATAGAACAAGAGTTTCCTAAACTTTAGATACAGGTTCGATTCCTGTCGGAGCTACAACTATCACCATAGAAAGCTATACAGACTAATGGAAGGGAACACCTGCGCAATACAAGCACAGGTTAAGGATGTGATGTTGGATACGCTTGATTGCTTGGTGTAGGTTTTCAAAGTATATATAAAGAGTGAAAAGCTACACTGTTACTGATTCATCGGCCCTCCAGTAGATTCTTCTTGTGCTTCCTGTGTTTTGGCTGTCTGCCCCAGTCTTATTCTAAAGAAGATTTCATGGGTTTGTATGTTTTGTGCTGCTAAAGAGCTGTCTGAAGGAGTTTCATAAGCATAGCCGATATCTATACCGTTGACTACATTAACAAAAACCATCAATGACATCGCAGCATTGCTTCTGTATGACAGCCCTAGATCTATTCGGTCTTGAAAACTTATAAAACTGGTGAGGTCTGTACTTAATGGCAACGCCTTTACCTTTCTAAACATCACTGAGGGTTTTATGTTTATCACATCATTAAGTGCAATTTTAAAACCACCACCCATATATGCATGGATACGATCCTTGGCACCAATACTGATTTCATCATCTCTTCTAACGTTAAATAATCTTGGAACCGATAAAGACAACCAGTACTTTTCGTTTTGCAGGTACATCCCCGCTCCTACATTAGGGTTAAACCTTGAAAACTCCTTCTGAGCAGGATCTACCCCTGTGTTGTAATCCTCTAGATTTAAGGAGCTGGATCGGTAGAAGTTTCCACCTGCTTTAAGACCTAGATACACCCTGGTCTGATCTGTAAGATCCAGTTTGTAGGAAAAGTCCACATAAGCAAACGTCTGTCGCTCTACAAAAACCTTGTCCGCTACTACAGAAAGCCCCAAGCCTACATTATTTTCTCTCTTTGAAGAAAAAGCCATAGCCATGGTTCTTGGAGAGTCATCTAGGGTTTGCCATTGGGTTCTGTTCAAAAAAGAAATCATGTTTTCAGCCTCTGCTCCCGCATAGGCTGGATTGATCACCTGCATATTGTATTGATACAGGCTATAATAGGACTCCTGTTGTGCTTGAGACAAGAAAGGAAGTAGTAATAATGTAAAGAGTATTTTTTTCATCTTTTTTCTTCCTTTTATCGGGTTAAATAGACCCATCCTTTTAAATCTACCACTCCGTCTCCTTCTTTATCTATTAGATATATATAGGAAGACTCTGGAAGAGGTGTTCCATTAAAGAGTCCTTGCCAGTCGTTACGATATTCTCGCTTGTTATAAACCAGCTCTCCAGATCGGGTGTAAATCCATACCTCACAGTTGGGGAACAAATCAGTATTTACAATCTTCCATGTATCATTAATACCATCTCCATTAGGAGAAAATACCTGTGCTGGGAAGAGCTCATCGTCTGCAAGTCCATCACCGTTGTAGTCTGGGTCATTGGTATCGTCAATGCCGTCTCCATCGGTGTCTTTAGAGCGACCGTTGTCTAACGGAAAATCATCTTGAGTGTCTGGGGTACCATCATTGTCATCGTCCTGATCCTGGTTGTTTCCAATACCGTCCTGATCGGTGTCGATACATTCGCTAGGATCTTTTGGAAATGCGTCTTCTATATTGAGACAGCCATCGTTGTCCATATCATCATCTACACAGTCTGCAATGTAATCAACATCTAGATCTTCAGGAAGGCTGTTGTAATCTAATGGATCGCTCTGACAAGCTATCTCATCCTCATCTAAATATCCGTCGTTATCATCATCTGGATCAGCATTGTCACCAATACCATCCTGATCGTTGTCGCTCCATTCCAATGGATCATCTGGGAAGGCGTCTTCTTGATTGTCCACACCATCACCATCTCGATCGGGATCAACACAATCCGGAATGCCATCCCCATCATTATCTTCAGATAGACTGGTGGCATCCAGTGGATCAGAGCCACATGCAATCTCATCTACATCCAATTGTCCATCTTCGTCGTCGTCCAGATCAGCATTATTGCCCGTACCATCCTTATCAGTATCTAACCATTCAGCGTCATCAAATGGGAATTCGTCCGTTACATCGGGATCACCATCCCCATCGGTGTCTTTTTGGTCCGAATTAGGAATATTGGGTGCATTGTCACAGGTATCTCCGATACCATCCCCATCTGCATCTGCCTGATCGGCATTGGCTGTAGTAACACAGTTGTCTATATCATCCGTAATACCATCGCCGTCCGTATCTTTTTGATAGGCTGCACATCCGTTAGCATCTACCACTGATCCTGCCGTAGTGTTGGGACACAGATCAAAAGGATCCAGTACGCCATCACCATCAGTGTCTCCTACTGCTACGATAAACGAAGCGGCAATAGACGCTGAGTTGTACTTATTGGGTATTGCCAGCTGAGTGGCGGTTATGGTTGTTGTACCTGCACTTACGATCTGCATCGTAGTGCCACTTACCGTAGCTACAGAAAGATCACTAGAGCTATAGACTGTTGTACCGCCACTTACTGTTGTTGTGGGAGCTGTAATTGTAAAATCTGGATCAGAGTCTACCTTAGTAGGGATACTAAAGTTGCTTAGGGTTACCTCCCCTGGGCGAACCACAATAGAATTCCGTACTTTAACCGCTGGGTTATAGGCTGCATTACCACTTTGGTCTGCATCGATCACGATAACCCCTGTTTGACTTACAGTAAGTGTAGTGGATGAGAGAGTCGCTGGACCACTTACCAATGTATAGCTTACCGTAAGACCCGAGCTGGACGAAGCAGTAAGAGGTATGGTAAGGTTATCACTATAGCTTACCGTAGTGGTCAGTGCAGGTGAGTAGGTAATGTTTTGTGCTGTTTTTACCACATTCATAACCAGCGAGGTTGTTGCTGCATTATAACGGCTGGTCTCTGCTACCGTAAAAGTGATTGACACCAATCCTGTTGAGCTTACATTGGTTAAAGCGTAATTACCAACTGAGCCGCTTAAAGTAGCTGCACTACCACCAGCTAGCGTGATATTAACATCATTGCCTGAGCTACTAGTTGCCACAAGAGGTATCGGATCAGTAAAGTCTTTGAGCGGTTTGGTTGCTGGTATTGGCGCTACAATTATGCTCTGAGAGGCCTTGTTGATAGTAAGGGTAAGAGAGATGGTCGCGCTGTTGTAGTTGTCTGTCGCCGCTTGAGTCGCTGTGATAGTGACCACCCCAGAATGTAACAAGCTTACCGTATCTCCACTTATAGTAGCACTACTGGTGTTAGAAGAGCTGTAGGTAAAGTCACCATCAGAGAGTGAGGTGGGTTGCACCAAACTAAAGTCTGCATCGCCATAGGTTTTAGTAATGTCATCAAAACCTGAGAGGGTCGGTGTCTTTTTATTTACCGTAACGGTAAAACTCACTGTA
>Ga0255769_10001043_pt1 | contig 32828 bp, 27 predicted proteins | sample 041ome_9_FD_179637 | JGI IMG/M metagenome (GOLD analysis project Ga0255769, IMG submission 179637) | Coastal salt marsh microbial communities from the Groves Creek Marsh, Skidaway Island, Georgia - 041413US metaG (version 2) | ecosystem: Environmental > Aquatic > Marine > Intertidal zone > Salt...
TCTGACGATAAAGACATAATCATAAGGCCATTCTGATAACAGGTTGAAAACATTTTGCGAAGATTTGGCCCATGGCGTCAATCCCGAAAACATTTCAACATATCACGAGATCACAATTCATCACATTTCGGCCTAATCATCGCAACATTACTAATTTGTAATCATCCTTTTATTGGCGCAAGTGAGAAAGGATCATCGTGATGTGGTTTCGAGTTTATTATTATTTTTTTTCAGTCATGATAACAGTGGTGTTAGGGGGCGGCTTGGCCCATGCCCAGACTTGCCCAGATCTAAAATCTGCAAGCCAAATATCTGGTTTTAATCTGTCCCATTTCGAAGATAAAGAATGGGAAATTACCACTGAAGGGGGGTTTTTCTATGTCCATTTTGATCCGGAATATTGCCTCTTTGTTTTAAGGGCAAGGATGGGTGATCATGGCATGGAAAAGATAGCGATGGCGAATGACTGGAATCAAGAACAAGCCATTTCAACCGCTTATATCAAAGATGGGGGGTTATGGTTGCGGTCATCGGCCTATTTGCATAACGCAAGTGAGAAATTGCTCGCTGCCAACCTGTTTATTTTTGATATTATGGCGCAAGAATTCTCAACAACTTTAAAGCAAGATATGAAAAAGAAAACCGCACTTTAGGATGTTATCATCAAAATAAGTGAAATTTTCTATCATTACGATTACATAATTTAAAGGTAGACCGCTCCTCTAAAATTAGTATGATAAATCAATAAGATAATATTTTAGGGGGGTATCGTGCGACTAATAGGCGTTGATGTAGGCGGAACATTCACAGATGTGGTTTTTTTTGATGCAGATAAAAATACCACTCTCACTCATAAAACCCCAACTACCCCTCAAAACCCCTCACTCGGGGTGATGAATGGTATTAATGAATTGTGCCGCCGCTTTTCTATTGATCGGAAAACGATTAATCACATTTATCACGGCACCACCACCGCTACGAACACCATGTTGGAACATGATGGCGCAGAATGTGGCATGATCACCAACGAAGGCTATCGTGATATTATTCACATTGGACGGCATCAACGGCCTCAACATTTCTCTATTCAACAGGAAATTCCTTGGCAAGATCGCCCCCTTGTAAAGCGGCGTTGGCGTAAAACGGTTGCGCATCGCATCACGCCGCCAAGTGGCGAGGTGTTAACCCCACTAGATGAAGATGGTGTTCGTGCTATCGCCGCGCATTTCAAAGAAAACAACATTAGATCAATTGCCATCTGTTTTCTTTTTGCCTTTCTTGACCCTAGGCATGAGCATCGCGCTCGTGATCTGGTGCTTGAGGTATATCCTGATGCCTTTGTGACCTGCTCATCAGATGTCTCACCTCAGTTCAGGGAATTTGAACGCTTCACCACAACAGCGATCAACGCCTTTATCGGACCGAAAGTTCGGGACTATGTGACCATGCTTGAGGACAGTATTGCCAAAGAAGGATATGGTGCTGATCTCCATATCATGGGCTCAAACGGGGGGCTTGCCACCTCATCCATGGTTGCGGAACGCCCTGTTTTGACAATCTTAAGCGGTCCTGCCGCCGGGGTAATGGGCGGGGCGTGGTCAGGGGGCCAATCTGGCAGACATTCTTTAATTACCTTTGATGTTGGCGGGACTTCTGCTGATATTGGCATTATTCAAAACGGGCAATTTGCCGAAGCCTCGCCACGTGACACTTGGATTGCTGGCTTTCCTTTAATGGTGCCAATGATTGACATTCACACAATCGGTGCAGGTGGCGGTTCTATTGCCTTTAAGGATAAGGGAGGGGCTTTCAAAGTCGGGCCCCGTTCCGCAGGGGCAAGACCGGGGCCTGCCTGTTATGGATTTGGTGGGGATTTGCCAACGGTCACTGATGCCAATCTTGTTTTAGGCAGACTTGACCCAGATAATTTCCTTGGCGGCGAGATGAAACTTGATCTGGCAGCATCAACAAAAGTCATTGATAAGCTTGCTAATGAGCTTGGCATGGAACGCCATGCTTGCGCCGAAGGGATTACCACGATTGTCAACTCTGCTATGGCAAACGCTATTCGGTCTCGCACGGTGCAAAGAGGCTTGGACCCGCGTGAGTTTTCGCTTATGGCCTTTGGCGGTGGTGGCCCACTCCAAGCCTGTGAGGTGGCCGCCTTGCTTGCCATCCCTGAGGTGATTGTACCTCCTCACCCTGGAATTACTTCGGCTATTGGTTTGCTAACCACTGATATCAAATATGATGCTATTCGCACCGCGTTTCAGGTTTCCGGCCAAGTTGATCATAATCGGGTAGAAACCATGTTTAGCGAAATGGAGGGCCAATTAGCCCATCAGTTCGATGCTGATAACATTTCAAAAGATAAAGTCCGCTTTATGCGTTACGCGGATATCCGCTATGTTGGCCAAGGTTATGAATTGCGCGTCAAGATCGATAGTGATTGTTTTGATGCAGTTGCTGAAGACGCTTTATTTGCACAGTTTGAAGACCAACACCAAACAGAATATGGCAGATCATTCCCGGATAGCCCAAAGGAAATTGTCAATGTTCGGGTATCAGGTATCGGTGTTTCAACCAAATTGGAAAAACAGGATAAACCCCAAGCTGATCAAAAGGATGACGCTTTGCTCAAGACCACGGAATGTGTGTTCCGGATGGAGGCAGAGCTAATCACCGCGCAAACAAATATCTATGATCGTTCGAAAATGCCCGCTGGATCAGAATGGGAAGGTCCCGCAATTATCCTGCAACAAGATACTACTACCGTTGTTCGTCCAGGTGACCGTTTCCGGATTGATGACAATGGCAACATGTTAATTTCGATTAACATATAACAGGCGTAATGGAGAGTATGGCTATGACAAATCTATCTGCATCCCCCACCAGCATTGATCCCGTTACCGCTAGTGTTATCCAAGGCGCATTGCAAAATATTGCGATTGAAATGGGCTACAAATTAATGCGGATGTCTTATTCGTCGATTATTCGGGAATCCGAAGATTTTGGCACTGCACTAACTGATGCCACGGGAAATCAGTTGGCAGAATCCGTGCAATCCACCCCGTTACAATCAGGGCCAATTCCCGGTTATGTGCAAAATGTGATCAAAGTGTTTTCAGAGCGCGGTGTCAGTTTTAAACCTGGTGATGTGATTATGCATAATGATCCCTATGGCGGCGCGAGTCATGGCCCAGATATCGCGCTTATTGTGCCAGTCTTTTATGATAATCAGTTGATCGGGTTTTCCGGAACAACCGCGCATCATCTTGACGTTGGCGCGCTTAGCCCTGGCAGTTGCGGCATTGTTGACGCTATTGATGTCTATGCCGAAGGGTTGCAATTCAAAGCTATTAAAGTTTACGACGGCGGCGTCCGAAACGAAGCGGTTTGGCAAATCCTCAAAGATAATGTTAGAGCCCCCGGCATGGTGGTTGGGGATATGGAAGCTCAAGTCGCCGCCTGTCAGATTGGCGCTGATCGGTTCATTGATCTGGTAGATCGTTATGGCCTTAAGGCTGTTAATGATGCCAGCGAAGCCTTGATGGATTACTCTGAACGTTTGATGCGGCAAGCCATTAAAGATGTGCCTGATGGGGTATATCATGCCACCACCTGCATTGATGGGTTCCTTGATGATCCTGATCGTCGTGACCTTCCCCTTGCCGTTACCATCACCATCACCGGAGATGAGATGCTGGTGGACTTGACAGGAACCGCACCACAAGTTTCCGATCGCCCTATTAATATGCCCTTAATTGGAACGGTTGATATTTCCATCTGGCTAACCATTCGGTCGGTTTTGTTGGATTCAGATATTTACGGATATATTCCCCAGAACTCAGGATTAACGCGTCCTATTAAACTGCATGTTCCACGCGGGTGTCTTGCTAATCCAATTTTTCCAGCCCCTGTTATCGCACGCTTCACCCCTGGCAATCAGTTGGCAGATACGGTGATGAAGGCCCTAGCCGAAGCGGTTCCTGAACAGGTCTCAGCAGGAATAGGCAACCTTAAGGTTATTGCTTTTTCTGGGCTCAAAGAAGAATCCCACTGGGTGCATATGGAAATCTTTGAAGGCTCTTACGGGGGGCGGTTTAACCGCAATGGCATGGATGCAGTAGATACGCTTTATGCCAATACCCGTAACAATCCGATTGAGGATATTGAAAGCCATTTGCCTATGCGCGTGACACGCTACGAACTGCGTGAGGATACATCAGGAGCAGGACGAACACGTGGTGGGCTTGGCGCCTGCCGAGCGTTTCAATTTCTTGAACCTGGCGGATTTTCAGTTGAAGGCGAAGGCCACCGTTTCGCCCCATGGGGGTTTCGAGGAGGTAAAGATGGTCAGACCGCTGAACTGCATCTGATCCATGCGGATGGTAAATCCGAAGCCCTAACATCCAAAGTGCCTTATCATACGACTGAAATCGGCGATACTTTCTTTGCTATTGGGCCATCAGCAGGGGGTTATGGTGATCCGGCTGAGCGCGACCCAAAGGATATTCTCGAAGACGTTCTGGATGAACTGATCAGTGTTGAATCTGCAGAACGTGATTATGGGGTTGTTGTTCGCAACGGCAAGATTGATGATGAGGCCACCAGAAAGCTGCGCTCAACATGACTAGGCGCTTGATTGGTGCGGCCGCTCAGATGGGGCCAATTTCACGAAACGAAACGCGGGAAAGCTGTGTTCGCCGAATGTCTGAAATGATGCGTGAGGCCGCGGCAAAAGGGGCTAGGTTTATTGTCTTTCCCGAATTGGCATTGACCAGTTTTTTCCCTCGCTGGGTGATTGATGATCGTGCGGAATTGGATCAGTGGTATGAAGACCAAATGCCAAATCCTGTGGTCAAGCCGTTGTTTGATCTGGCCACCGAATTAGGCGTTGGTTTCAATTTTGGTTATGCTGAAAAAATCGTAGAAGACGGCAAAACTCGATATTTCAACACCGCAATTCTGGTAGATGCTAGTGGCCATATTTGCGGCAAATATCGTAAAGTGCATTTGCCGGGGCATAAAGAACCCCAACCCGGACGACACCATCAGCACCTTGAAAAACGCTATTTTGAACAAGGCAATCTGGGTTTCCCTGTCACCCCCATGATGGATTGCCGCATGGGAATGCTAATTTGCAATGATCGTCGCTGGCCTGAAGGGTGGAGAGTTTTGGCTTTGCAAGCAGCAGAGCTTGTCTGTCTTGGTTATAACACCCCGAATGATCATAGTGGTTTTGCCGAGGTCGATGCCTTAGCTGATTTTCATCATGTCTTATCAATGCAGAGTGGGTCTTATCTCAATTCCGTTTGGTCAATAGCCAGTGCAAAATGCGGCAATGAAGAAGGCTCATCCATGATCGGAAACAGCGTTATTGTTGCCCCATCAGGTGAGGTCATTGCCCAATCAGAAACCCTTGAAGATGAGGTCATTTGCGCAGACATGGATTTAGACATGGCTACCCAATACCGCCAGACCTTTTTTGATTTTGCACGCCACCGCGCGCCAGAATGCTATGGCCTCATCACTCATCGCAAGGGCAGTTCACCTGACCCTGACGACAGTTAAGTCCAACGATCCTGGCTTTACGCTGTTTTTACTTTTGCTTTGTCAATTCATAAACAGCGGAATCAGTTAGCGTAAGCTTCCAGTTCGGATCAATCACCAAAGTCGTGGTTTCTTCCTCAATCACCGCAGGTCCCATAATATAATCGCCAGCACCAAGTTTTGAGCCATCATAAATCGGGGTTTCCATCCGGGCGCCATCACTGGAAAACACCACTTCGCGTGATCCTGTTTTTGCGGTATCCGCACCATTACCCTTAGCTTGCTTCATCCGTTCAGGACGATCAATTCGGCCAACGATGGTGCTTTCCACGTTCACAACCTCAATGGCGCTATGACGTTCGGAATACATATAAAGCTCTTCATGGCGTTCATGAAACGCTTCTACTAATGTGGAAATTGAACTAGGCGTGATATCAAAGGCGCCGACTTCAACCGTACATTCATGAACCTGCCCGGTGTAACGCATATCCAGCGTTCGGGTGATATGAATATCGTTTTCAGCAAACCCATCTTTATTAAGCTGTTCGCGGCCCCGCGTTTCCAGCCCATCAAAAAGGCCTTGCAGGGTAGCATCGACATTTTCACTATCCAGCCGGTATGGTGCTGGTGCCATGAAATTGTATTTCACATCCGAAATAATCTGCCCATAGGCACATAGCCCTGATGCCAATTTCGAAATCAGAATGCGGTCAATGCCAATCTCATTAGCGAGTGCTGTGATATGTGCGCCCGTGGCCCCGCCAGCACCCATCAGAACAAAATCACGAGGATCATATCCACGTTCCACAGAAACTCGGCGGATGCCATTTACCATATTATTATTGACGATGGTGAACATGCCATAGGCAGCACGTTCTAAGGATAATCCTAACGGCTCACCAATATGGGTCATGATGGCATTAACGGCTTTATCATAATCAAGCTGAAGCCGGCCACCTACTAATCCTTCGGGGCTGAGATATCCAAGCACCAGATTAGCATCTGTGGTTGTGGGCATTTCGCCGCCCTTGCTGTAACAGGCGGGCCCGGGTTCAGAACCAGCAGATTGCGGTCCCATTTGCAACAGACCCATTTCATCAATCCAGCCGATTGATCCCCCACCAGCACCAAGGGTTTCCACCTGAATCATAGGAATACCAATGCGGTAGCGCAGGAAATCAATATTCTTATTCACATTGGCCTTGCCATCATGAGCAAGAGTAATATCGAATGATGTGCCGCCCATATCAATGGTGATGATGTTTTTATCACCCCAAGGCTCAGCAATAAATGTTGCCGCTTGTGGGGCAGATGCTGGCCCAGAATTGATCGCATAAACGGCTTGATTAGCTACTGTTTCCCCTAGGGCAAGGCCACCATTTGATTGGAAAAACCGAACTGGCTTTTCTGATCCTAGCGATTGAAAATAGTCATCAATAGCCCCAACATATTTTTGCAAAATTGGGGCAAGATAAGCATTCACTAACGCCGTTGATGTACGGGTATATTCACGCACCTGTGGGTAAAGTTGGCTGCCAACCGTTAGATGCACATCGGGCAACATTTCTCGGACAATTTCTGCTGCGCGATTTTCATGTTCAGGATGGAGAACAGACCAAACAAAAGACACCACAACAGACTCGACGGCTTCTTTCTTAAACACTTCACAAGCGGCGCGGACATCGTCTTCGTTCATAGGGATGCGCACCTCACCTGTTGAGATGACACGCTCATTGACACCCTTACGCAAATACCGTGGGCTTAGCATCACTGCAGGCGGATAATGCGGATCATAACGATAGCCGTCTTCTTTGTGACCCAGACGAATTTCAATCGAATCTTCGTGGCCTTTGGTACAGATCAGCCCTGTTTTGGCGCCACGATGCGTGATCAACGCATTCAATCCAACAGTTGTCCCATTGATACATAAATCTGATTGTGACACCAGATCAGTTGCAGAAACCCCGGCTCTGGCTTCGATTTCTGCTAGCCCATTGCGGATTGCCTCTGTCGGATCATGCGGTGTGGATAACACCTTAAACAGCTGAACATCGCCATCAGGCTTGGATAAAATAAAATCGGTAAAGGTGCCGCCAGCATCAATTCCTAAACGATATTTCTGCACCATTTTCTTCTCCTCTACCTAAGCGTGTTTTGCACGAAGTGCCTGCGTTGCCGCCGCATCAACTTGCAAATTCTTAAAATCAGAAAACACAACGCCATAATCCATTTTAGCACCTTTTTCGCTCACCAGACCATTTCGGGCATCTTGAACCACGCGATTAATTTCGCGTTCAAAAGGATTGCCAAACCCGCCACCACCAGGATTCATGTTGGCAGCTTTTTCCCCTGGCATGATCTGTTCAATCACATTTTCTTTAATGATCTGTTCTTTGCCATCGCGGGTGATCCGCAAACGACCAACTTTAGCTTCAACAAACTCGGATTTTGCGCCACCAGCCCCCATGGCAGGAATACGCCGGCCTTCGCCAAAGGTGATCATCGTCATTGGTTTATCAAGCGGTTCCACTTCCCAACACGTTCCTGATCCCCCACGAAACTTTCCTGCTCCACCAGAATCTTCCATCAAGGAATACCGGTGAATAATGATAGGATAGGAATATTCCAACATCTCAATATCCCCAGAGGTAAGGGCCCCAAAACAACATTCTGGGCCAACCGCATGCCAGCCATCTTGTTCAGATGTTGCCCCGGCCCCAGAAATAATACTGGCAAGCACCATGGTCACATATTCTTCATCATGGCGCGTGTCCCATCCCGCAATATTACAGCCATTTGCATGACCCCAAGATGCTGATACCCGATCTGGTGCGGCTTGTTCAAAAGCCAACCGGACCGCGTCTGTCAGGGTTTCCATAGGTGTGGTCGTGCAATTGGCATGAGGCGCCGGTGATTTTGCATTACACAGCGTTCCCTTTTCCCCCATATCTACCGTGATACACCGATATAGCCCTTCGTTATATGGTGGCGGCAATTGGGCAAACATCATGAGCCCTAGATAAACACCTGAATAGGAATTCCCTTCGTAAGAATTGATAAAATAGGGAACTTGCGGTGGACTATCGATGGTAATGTGGCAAGTATCACCCTTGATATTAACCTCAGCTGAGATGTCCATATCGCCAAAACCATGGCCAGCATCTTCAAGGGTTGCAACACCGTGGTAGACCCCATCAGGCACTTTTTTAATCATAGAACGCATATGATTTTCAGCCATAGCGAGCAACTCATCAATACAATCTAACACCACCTGTTTGCCATATTTTTCCAGCAAATTGGTTAGATTTCTTGCCCCAACCTTGCAGGCCCCGATCAAAGCGTTAAAGTCACCCTCTTGATCGCGTCTGGCACGCATATTGGTGAAAAGCATATTGAGAATATCATCCCGAGGGACACCTTTATCCCAAATCTTAATAGGCGGTATGCGTAAGCCTTCAGCATAGATTTCGGTTGCCGCCGGATTGTAACCAGCCGGAACTGGCCCACCAATATCGGTCAAATGCCCTTTACACACTGTCCAGAACACCAACTCACCTTTAAAAAAGACCGGATAGTACATGCAGGTATCAATGATGTGTGAGCCAGCATAATCAGGATCGTTGTGAAGGATCAAATCCCCTTCATAAATCTTGCCATCAAAAAATTTATTAACAGCTTTCATGGCGGGGATAAGCGAGCCTAAGTGAATAGGAATATCTTGTCCCTGAAGAATCATTTCAGGATCACTGTTAAACAGTGCGGTCGAATAATCATGTGCCAGATTGAACACACTTGATCGCGCTGTTTTTTCCAGTGTTAGTGTCATTTCACGCTGAGTAGTTTCAAGCGCTCCACGCACCACTGAAAGGGTGATTGGGTCAATATCCTTACCACTATAACTCATGGCTTATCCTCCTCCTTGTTTTGGCTTAGCTCATTGATGCGCGTAGCTTCTCCGTTGCGGACTCATCAACTTGCCAACCATAGCCATCATCGACTTCGGTCATCACGACGCCGTAATCATTACGCGCTTCTTCAACGCTAATGATATCGTCGAGCACGTCATCAAGCACTTTGGCTGTGTCACGTTCAAGCGGGCTGCCAAAGCCGCCTCCTGAAGGTGAGATATAAGACACAACATCACCTTCTTCGGTTCTCAGCCCTGAAAACTTGGCATATTCCTGACGGACGTTTGACGGGTCTTTAATATTATAGATTTCCATCTTTCCGACCGCACCCGGCTTTCCACCAAAGGCGCCCCATGGGGCATCAAGATGACGATCGGATTCATGTGTCATAAATCCAGGGGTGAGATAGCGTTGTGATTTAACAACCCCTGCTCCACCACGGAATTTACCTGCTCCGGGAGGGGCATCGTCTCTGATCTCATAGCGGTCACAAATCAAGGGCAGATGCATACCAAGGTCTTCTAGCGGATTGTTTCTTGTGTTCCGCATCAATTCTTCGACGGTATCCACACCATCAGAATATGGTCTACCCCCTGTGGCGGCTTCGTTCACCTCAAGGAACACCCAATAATCACCACTTGGACGCACCCCTGAATATGCCGCAAAGGAAAGAGTTGCCGCATTTCCAGCAGTTGATTTTTCAGGGATCACTGGGCTTAGTGCCTTAATCACCAAGTCAGCCATACGCTGAATCTGACAGAAACGAGCTTCGGCGGCGGCAGGGGCAATGGGGTTAAAGATAGACCCCTTTGGCGCCGTCACCTTAATGGGGCGGAATGATCCTTCATTCTGCGGCACATATTCTTCTAATGTATACGTATCAAGCAACATCGCCCGGAAGACGAAAAATGCCGCCACCATTGTTGAACCATCATATGGGACGTTGAAAGCGGTTGGCACCTGATCTGATGAACCGGTCAGATCAACCTCAACATCATCGCCCTTAATTCTGACACATACCTTAATTGGCAATGTTTTGTCACGGTTACGGCCGTCATCATCTAAAAAGCCTTCGGCAAAATATTCACCATCTGGAATTTTAGCGATTTCCCGCCGCATCAACCGTTCTGTGTAATCCATTAGCTGATTACATGAAGCAATCACATCATCCTTACCATATTTTTCGAGCAATTCTTCAAAACGCCGAACCCCTAGCTCTGCTGAAGCGATCTGAGCTTCGAGGTCACCCATCACTAACCCGGGCACGCGTGTGTTATCACGAATATATTTCCACATGGACTCGACTCGCTTGCCGCCCTCAAAGAGTTTAACAGCATCAAGCAACATTCCTTCTGCCCACATATCCGGCACATCAATAATCAGCCCAGGTGTCGCTGCACCAATATCAACATGGTGCGCGGTATTTGCAGAAAATCCGACTAACTCACCTTTATAAAATACCGGCATAACAACCGCGATATCCGGTGAGTGAGACGCCCCTTTGTAAGGATGGTTATGCACAACGCAATCGCCCGGCGCCCATCCATCAAGAGGAATAGTTTCTGCAATCCCGCGGAGATAGCCCGGTAATGAACCAATATGCATCGGCGTGGAATCAGACTCGCAAAGCGTGTTGAAATCAACATCAAACAACCCTGCCCCTAAATCCTGACTTTCGCGAATAATGGAAGAATAACTCATCCGGTAAAGCACGTTACCCATTTGTTCAGCGATGGAATGCAAGGCACCACCGATGACCTGTAAGGTAATTGGATCAATTTCTCTAGTCATGTTTTAATCTCCATTCCCTAAATCAGTTTTTTTCAATCAGAATATCGCCAACTTCTAAAATAGTGGCTGTATAATCTGGTGGAATAATGGTGGTTGAGTTGTGCTGTGTCACAATGGCAGGGCCACTAATCGTATCCCCTGATTTCAGCTTGCCCCGATCATAACGTGGGGTAGAAACCGCTTTATTATCGTCAAATACGGTATCTCTATTATAGAGATGCGCATATTCCGGATTCTTGCTGCCACCTTTTTCCAGTTTATTAAGCTGTAATTTCTCAACATCAGCAGATGCAACTACACGGACGGTAATTGCCTCAGTAATCTGGTCTTTAAAGGCGTGACCATATTGCTGTTTATGGACATCATAGAAATTATCAATAACAACTTGGACATTCTTTGTTGTTAATGGCTCATTTGGCATTTTTGCCCTTAGCTCAAACCCCTGACCCAGATAACGGCATTCCATAATATATTCGTACTGACGTTTATCTTTGGGCACATTATCCTGATCAAGCTGTTGATCTGCCTCTGCTTTCAGGTCCTCAACAATCTGGTTAATTTGTGCCAGATCATTATCAGATGCCTGATTAAGAGGGATAAGAACCGACCGCGTATATTCATATTTAAGATCAGAAACTAGCAATCCTAATGCGGCGGTAATACCCGGCTGTGATGGGGATATGATATTCTTTGCCGAAATCATTTCGGCGAGTGCAACCGCATGCAATGGACCGGCACCTCCAAATCCCATCAATGTAAACCCTCTTGGGTCAATCCCTTTGGCAACAGAGTTAGAATTAATAGCAAGCGCCATATTATTATTGATAATTTTCAGTATCCCTAGGGCAGCTTCTGTTACGGACATACCCAAGGCATCAGCAATATGTGTCTTGATGGCTTTTTCGGCCAGCTCTGGCTTAATGACAATATCACCACCGAGGAACTGTTCCTGATCCAGTCGGCCCAGAACAACCTGTGCGTCAGTAACTGTTGGATGCTCACCGCCATTGCCGTAACAGGCTGGCCCCGGAACAGCACCTGCTGATTTTGGCCCAACGCGGAAGGCACCACCATCATCAATATAAGCGATAGAACCCCCACCAGCACCAATTGCATCAATATCAAGCATCGGAACCAACACTGGCAGACTTGCAACTTCGGTATCGCGAGGATTTTTAATTCGAAGGTCACCATCTTGTATCACGGAAATATCAGCGGATGTTCCGCCAATATCAATGGTAATGATATTGGAAATATTGTTGTATTCACCTGTCGAACGCGCACCGATAACACCACCAGCAGGGCCTGATAACAACAATCCAATTGGCCTGTCAGATGAATTTTCAATGGTAGAAATACCACCATTAGACTGCATAATTCTTACCTGACTGTTGATACCTTCTTTTTTCAGCCGGTTTTCCAGATTAGAAAGATACCGTGCTGTTTTAGGGCCAATATAGGCGTTCATTGCGGTTGAGCTGAAACGTTCATATTCACGGATCACGTTAACCACTTCTGATGATGTATAAATATAAGCATCTGGATGAATAGAGGATACGATTTCCTTCGCCCGCATTTCATGGTCATTATTCAGAAATGAGAACAGAAAAGCGACAACAATAGAATTAATCCCGCGCTTTTTGAGCAATTCTGCGGCCGCCCTAACTTCATCTTCGTTCAATGGAGTTTCAACTTCGCCTGTTGGGGGCATAAGTCGCTCTGTAATTGGAATACGATTGCGCCGCTTGACTAGAGGCTTTGACTGCCATGGCACTTCATATTGAAGGCTAAAGTTATGAGGACGCTTGTGGCGAGCCATATGAAGAATATCCCGGAACCCACGAGTGGTCAGCATCCCAACCTCAGCGCCATCACGTTCAATCACCATGTTGGTTGCTACGGTTGTACCATGATAAAGCATATCAATATCAGATGGGCTAACCCCAGCCAGTTGGCATACCTGCAACACACCCTTAACCACGCCTTCAGATTGATCATGCGGCGTACTAGATACTTTAGTTACGGTAACCTCATTCTTATTTGCATCATGGTTTTCCAAAATAATATCGGTGAATGTTCCACCAACGTCTACGCCTACTCTTATCATTGGCTACCTCCTTATAGTAATGATGTTCTCCAGCATACTTGCCACAGCCAGCAGATCGTCATCACGACCTCCATGTGTTGTGACCAGAAGACTGGTTGGTCTTTTGTTAATGTTACCTAGTGGGGTCATTGGCATGGCCACACCCGGCAAGTTGAAAATATTGCCTAGCGTTGTGTTACGCAGGGATTTCAAATTGAACTTATGAAACACACTCTTATCAGCCACGAGAGGGGCTAATTCTGGGGCAACAATTGGTACGGTAGGCATCAGCATGAAACCTGATCCCGTTTTCTGAATAATTTCGGAAACCCCATCAACCCTTAACCAATGAAGCCGAACAACATCAGACATAGTCATGGTTGACCCACGCATAATGCGGTCTAATACACGCTCATCTATACGCGCCCTAACCTCATCCGTGAGCCGATCCTCATATTCATTCCACGCATCAAGGGCCACGATGGTTCCACATTCTTGCATCAGCTCAAAGCTCTTGGAAAAACAATCCAAATCAATAGGAGTGATGGTATAACCAGCATTCTCAATCATACTGAGAGCGTTTTGATAATCCTCAGCCACCTCAGGGTCTAAATCATCTAGAACAATCGTCTGCGGCGTGTAAAATTGCGGTTTTTCGGTTCTTGGCGGTGCCTGAACATGATGTTCAGACCGAAAGATCTTATCAATTGCGGCACAGTCAGCGACCGTCTTTGCCAGAGGCCCAACGGTATCAAATGTACGAGATAAGGGAATAACGCCGCGCTTATCATAGCGCCCCTCTGAGGTTTTAAGCCCTGTCACACCGTTGTAAGCGGCAGGAACACGCACGGAACCGCCTGTGTCAGATCCAATAGCGATAGGCGCCATATCACGGCCAACCGCCGCCCCACTTCCTGATGATGAACCGCCAGGCGAATAAGCCACAGTGTCCGAACATGCATTCATAGGTGTGCCATAATGAGGATTATAGCCAATACCGGAAAAAGCCAATTCCGTCATATTGAGTTTCCCCAAACTGACCATGCCAGCGGCTTTTGCCTTGGCAACAACAGGGGCATCACTGATGGCAGGTTTAGCCTTTTCAAAAACAATGGACGCCGCGGTGGTAACCTCGCCTTCCATATCGTAAAGATCTTTCCACGCTATAGGAACACCATCAAGCGGCGACAATGGCGCTTTGGCATCTAACCTTTTATCTGCGGCCTCAGCTTCGGCCATCGCACGACTTTCGGTAATCTGAAGATAAACCGGACTTGATTGGTTCTTGGCGCGATCAAGGAAAACCTGAGCAACATCCACGGCTTTGACTTCGCGGTTATGCAAAGCCTTGCCCAGATTACAGGCAGTCATAGATGCAATATCATCAGGTCTCATAATATTATGCACCACCGCTATTGTTGGTTTCATTTAACATGATGCGGCCTTGTTTATCGGACCAGTAGCAGTTGAGAACAGTGCCAGGATTCAAATCTTGACCTTTGACTTTATCAACATGTGTATCAATTTTAACAACATCACCATTGGCTAAGGTCATATAGATAATCACCGTATTGAGAACAAAGTTTGACTGCTTCACATGGCCTGTGATGGCGTTAACGCCGCTCGCTTTGCTCTTGCCAAATTGGATATATTCAGAAGGCACCGACAACAATCCTTGCTGGCCTTTTGATATCTTGCCTGCGCCCGCCATCCCGGCCTTCAGCACCCCATGTGGGGTTTCAATAGACGCGATCCCCCCATTAGCTCCTGAAATCTTGCCTTCAAAAAGGAGGTTCTTTCCAATAAAGCGCGAAACGAAAGGGGTTTGTGGGTTGAAATAAATATCTTCAGACTTGCCGATTTGTTCCACCCGACCTGCGTTCATCACAACGATACGGTCACCCATACCTAGGGCTTCAGATTGCGCATGGGTAACAAAAACAAAGGTGATGTTTAATTGCCGCTGAAGAAGTTTCAACTCATCCTGAATGGCGCGGCGCAGATTAGCATCAAGCGCGCCTAACGGCTCATCAAGCAAAAGAATTTCAGGCTCGGTAATCAGTCCTCGTGCTAGGGCAACACGCTGTTTCTGTCCACCTGATAGCGAATGTTCTCTGGCATCAGCAACACTGCCTAAATCCAACAGATCAATCATATTTCCTGTTTTTTGTCTGATCTCAGAGGCAGAAAGATTTCTAATTTTAAGGCCAAACTCAATATTCTGACGCACCGTCATGTGCGGATAAATGGCATAATTTTGAAAGATGGTAGCGGTAGGACGCTTCTCAGCCTTGATATGCGTATTATTAACGCCGCGAATGTAAAGCTCACCCGATGTGATATCCTCTAACCCTGCGATCATTCTCAAGGTCGTGGTCTTGCCACAGCCTGAAGGCCCGACAAAGGATAGGAATTCTCCTTTTTCCACCTGAAGGTCAAAGGCCTCAACAGCCAGAGTCCCACCAGGATAAATTTTTGTTATTTGTTTTAGCTCAAGATCAAATTGGGTCATGTTTAAGATTACCGCTGAGTGTCAAGGTTCAGGAGACCCGATAAGCCCCCTGAACCAGAGATTTTGGTGATGATTAAGCGCTTAGGAATTCATCCCACTTCATCATCAGATGATCATACTCATCTGGCCACTGGTGCCAGTAAGTTACCTTTGAGGCACGGTTTGCAAGTGATCCACCATCACGGAGATCGCCTTCTTGAATCCCGCGATCAGGGGCACCAACCCAAGGCTTGCCTTCATACCAGAAGTCATACTTTTCTTTTGGCATAGCGTCCTTAATGGTTGTGGTTGGTGAGTAGTAACCCTGCTCAGATACGGCGATAGCTGGTGGGCCAGACAGCCAGTAATCAGCATAGGCCATAACAGCATCTTCGTTTGGCGTACCACTGATCATGGAAATACCAATTGACCAACCGCGATAACCTTCTTTTGGTTCCGCGTATGAACATGGAATGCCCTGTGCCTTAACAGCCATAACCGCCGGCTGCCATGCATCAGCAAGAACCATCTCACCAGAAGCCATCAGGTTAACCAGTTCACCGAAATCACCCCAAAGGGCACGGAACTGACCTTCTTTCTTTTTGGAAATCAGGAACTTAGAAGCTTCATCAATTTCACTCTTATTTGGGTTACCTGGGTTTGGCACATCCAACATACCAAGTGAGTTCATAGCCAAGATAGCCTGTCCGAATGCGATCAATGGATCAACGTTCAGGCCAGTCTTGCCCTTAAACTTCTTGTCGAAAAGTGAAGTCCATGTGTTGGCTTCTTCTGCATCCACAAGGTCAGGACGATAGCCAATGGAGTCAAAGTTATAAACGGTCGGAACCATCCAAAGTGATGTCTGTCCAGCATCTGCCCAAATCTGGCCAGAAATCTGTGCACGCGCTTCCATCCGTGGGTCAGTCTTTGTGAATGTATCACGAATACTGTTCCAGTTAGATAGCTTAGCTGTTGGAATTGGCTTAATGGTGTTTGTCATTGTCATTGCTGGCAGACGTTCACCAATTGTTTCCCAACAATCATAGGCTTTTGAACCTGAAAGCAGTTCTGTCTGGGTGTTCGGGAAAATGTCCCCTTTACCGTTAACAGATCCTACCCCTGATTTCTCTTTGAAATCATTCAGGATACGTTCTTGAACCGTCACGGAAAGACCGACTGTTCTTAATTGCTGTTCAGCCAGATGGCCGCCAGCGAACAGCTGAGATGGTGTTGAGAGCATAGTGCCCCCAATCGCCATCCCTGTCCCTGCCAGAAACTTACGACGATTTGTATGTATGGTCATAATATTCCTCCTTCTAGAAGATTGGTTGTTAGTAACGGCCGACCGCAAGCCCACCGTCCACGCTTATCACTTGCCCAGTCAAATATCTGGCTTGTTCTGATGCTAAAAACACAATTACATCAGCGATATCATCTGGTTCCCCGATACGACCCATCGGGATGAAAGACCCTGCTTTGTCTGCACCTTCTTTCCCAAGTGAATGCTCCTCCGACAAAAGCTGGGCAGTACGGATATAGCCCGGGGCTACTCCATTAACCTTAATCCCGTGTCGTGCCAGTTCCGAGGCTAATCCCCGGACCAAGCCAACAACACCTGCTTTTGCCGATGAATAATGTACATGCTCATCCCATCCATACATGACACCCATGCAGGATGAGAGGCAGATAATTGATCCAGCCTTTGCCGCCTTCATTGCGGTTAACGCCGGACGAATAACCCGGAACATCCCCTTAAGATCAACATCAAAGGTGAAGTCCCATTTCTCGTCAGTCATCTGATCTAGCGGCACCTTATGGGCAATGCCAGCATTACATACAATAGTATCAATAGCGCCGTGCGCCTTTTCAACCGCTGCCACCACCTGATTGGCATTTTCGGTTGAAGTCACATCCAGATGATGAAACTCTGCTGTGCCGCCGGTTGAGGTAATGGCATCAACCACGGCATTCCCTTCGTCTTTGAGAATATCAGTAACAATGACACGATAACCAGCTTTACCGAAGGCCAATGCTGCCGCCTTACCGATACCAATTCCTGCCCCTGTTATTATTACCGTTTTCATACTATCCTCCCTACAACATCACATCGCCAGAATTAGGCCCAAGCGTTTGCCCAACATATATTCGGGCATCATCTGACGCCAAAAAAGCCACTGTGGCAGCCACATCTGAAGGCTCACCAAACGCACCAAGTGGCAACTGTGCCGCCTTTGCATCACGCCATTCTTTAGATAATCCCAGCACCAATTCAGTATTGATAGGCCCCGGGGCAACTGCATTAACCCTGATACCGGACTGGCCAACTTCACGCGCTAAGGATTTGGTTAAGCCAATAATCGCGGCCTTGGCAGACGCGTAATGCACCAAATCTGCTGCCCCAATCTGACCTAATTGTGAGGCCGTATTAATGATCACGCCGCCCCCACGTTTCTGCATAATTGGAAGGGCAAAATGACAACCAAGGAAACATCCACGCAAATGCACAGCGATCATCCGATCCCAATCATCACAAGTCAGATCAACAAATGCTTTTTGTTGCAAAATACCTGCGTTATTGACCACTAGAGACAGATCACCAAAAGTGGCCAATGCTGCATCGAAAAGCGATTTCATATCAGCCTCTGACGACACATCGCCAGCCATTGTAGCCAGATCCCCTGCATCAATACCGCTATTCACCAGGCGAGCTTTCACCGCCTCTAACCGATCCGCATCAATATCATTCATCATCACCTTCGCGCCATCATGTGCCAGCCGTTCGGCAATAGCCGCGCCAATACCTGCGCCAGCCCCTGTCACGATAGCGATATGATGAGCAAGATTGGTCATGAAATATCCTCTTGCAAGCCTGATGCTTTTGCTCTTTGCCGCCGCGTGGAAACGGTCAGCAAAATGCCATAAATGGCTAACAAGGCGAATGAGAACAAGGTTGTTAACACCCCAAACGCAAACAGGTTTGGATGAATTTCTACCGCAAAGGTGCCATAAATCGCCAACGGCATCGTCACATCAGAACCGCCTGTGAACAATGTTCGCGGAAACTCATCATAGCTAAGCGTAAAGGCAAATAGCATCGCTGATAGAACACCCGGAAAAATGATTGGGAAGGTCACTTTACGGAATGTTCGAGCTGGGCTGACGCCTAAACTTAGCGACGCTTCTTCAACCGAGGTATCAAAGCGGTTGAAAATTGCCAGCATCACAAGAAACGCAAAAGGATAGGTATAAACCACATGCAATACAAAAGCTGTCGACCACCAATTCCGGTCAATACCAAGTTGATTAGCCAATAGCGCCATGCCAAGGCCCAGCAAAACACCCGGCACAATCATGCCGAGAATAACCGAGTAGAACACCACGCCTGAGCCGCGGAACTGGCTGCGGAAAGCTTGCGCTGTGAGAACCCCCATCACTGTTGATACGACCATGGTAGCAAAGGCCAACGATAATGACCGGAATAAAGCTTCACCAATTGGTAATGGCGCAACACGTGAAGGCGGGGCGATGCCAAAGACATGCTGATACCAATAGGTTGACCATTCAATGATTGGGAATTGCGGTCCACCTTCGGGGCCTTGCTGAAAACTGAGAATGCCCATGACAATAAACGGGCCATAGAGAAACAGCACAAAGAGCGCTGTAAAGATGCCCAGAAACCATTTTAATGATGCGACTTTATCCATAACAGCGTCCTATCAAATCTGGTTTCTTAAATTAACAATACGAAGCATGATCGCCACGAAAGTCGCCATGACTACCGTCAGCACCACACCTGCAACCGCCGCAAAAGCCCATTTCAGCGATCCCACCTGCGTGATAATAATATTGCCTAGCAAATTAACTTTGCGGCCTGACAGCGCGGATGCTGTCGCAAACTCACCCAAGACCATCACGGTGACAAAGATAGAGCCAACGATAACACCAGGCATACTTAATGGCAGAATAATCCGGCGGAAAATTGTTGTTGCCGAGGCCCCCAGATCACGCGCGGACTCAATCAAGCTTTCATCAATGCGCCCAATCATAAAGGCAATTGGACCAACCATAAACACCACATAAATCTGCACCATGCCAATGATGACCGACAATTCGGTAAACAACAGCACTTCAATCGGAGCATCAATAAACCCAATTTTTTGCAAAATAATGTTAATGGCGCCTTCTTTGCCTAGCATAGGTCGCCATGCAAGCACCCGAATAAGGAATGACGTCCAAAACGGGATAACGCAAGTGACAAGCAACGCGGTTTGTAGGGTTTTATTTTTAATAAATTGGCCAATAAATAGCGCCACCGGATAACCTATCACCAAAGTGACAAACAACACGGTAAGCCATATTCTGATAGTCCGTAACAACGCCCCAAAATAGGTGTCTGAGCTAAAGAAATTGACCCATGACTGAGTGGTCAGGTCAGGCTTGATGCTAAAGGTCGTCTGAGTCCAAAAGCTGACGTAAACCATCATGATAAGTGGCGCGACTAGAAACAAAAGGATCCAAATCATCCCTGGTGCAAGTAACAGCCATGTTCCTTTATTTGATCTCACTATCCGTCTCTTTCTTTACTTATGCCATCAGCTAATCAGCTGTTTGTTCTCATCGTATAAAAGCATATCCGCCGCATCCCAGCTTAGCAGGTAGGCGTTATTTGGATTAAGATGCTTGGGTTCGCTCAGACTCATATGATCTTCGACTTCGCAAATGCGGTCATCATTAGTTTTAAAGAAATAAATCACTTTATTGCCAAGAAACTCACTGGTTAGAAATGTAGCCTCTAAGCCACTGGCCTTTGCTGTTGGTTTATCAATATCGATCTTATCCATACGCACCGCACAATGGCTGGCACGGCTAATTTTGGCACTTGGCGCCTTACCTTTAAGGCCAGATTTGAGGTAATCCGCCATCATGTCACCAGAGAAAATATTAAAGCTGTGCATACTCTTAGCTGTGGTGAGGTCTTGCGGCATGGTGTAAAGGGTTTGCGGTTCGCCCTGCTGAACGATATTCCCTTCGGACATCACGAGCATTTTCTGCCCCATGGCCAAGGCCTCAAACTCATTTCCCGTCACATGGATAAAGGAAATACCAAGTTCTTTACGAATATTTTGAAGCTCAATGGTCATCCGTTCACGAAGATTGGCATCAAGCGCACCAAGAGGTTCATCTAGCAAACAAATTTCTGGGCTAGTAACAAGGGTCCGCGCCAATGATACACGCTGTTTCTGACCACCAGAAATCTGACCTGTCATTTTTTGTTCTTGTCCAACTAGCCCGACCAATTCAATCATCTCAGACACTTTACGTGTGATTAGACTTTCATCCGTTATGCGGTCATTGTTGCGATGCCGTAAGCCAAAGGCGATATTGTCAAACACATTGAGATGAGGAAATAACGCATATTTTTGTTGCACAAACCCTATCCGGCGTTCATGACAAGAGCGTTTTGAGATATCTTCACCGCGAAGAATAATTTCACCTGCGTCAGGTTCAAGCAGGCCAGCAATTATTCGCAGAAGTACCGATTTGCCGCTTCCTGACGATCCAAGAAGAGTAATATACTCATTTTCACTTACCTCAAAAGAGATATCGTTTACCGCTGGTACGCCAGCAAAACCCTTGGATATCGACCTTACTTCTAGCACAGGTTTTCCGCCCCAATCTTAAATGACTTAGACCATAGGCCTTATGATGTTCTTAAGTTTTATTACTTTATTATTATATTAGTATGCTTTCACAATGGACACAAAAGTCAAAGCAATTTTTTAGATTTGCCTGTTTTTTTATCTAATTCCCTTGGTCAGCAATTCCTAAACCCTGAAATGTCTAATTAACGACACTTATTGTCTTATTTTTTCACGTATATCTTAGTAGATCATTCTGATAATTCCTGATATGTTACTTACATGAATTTTGTACACAAAAATACATTGCCACAACCACGATACCGGCAGATCTATGAAGAAATCGCCACAACACTTGAGGCGAATCGCCCCCTTGATGGGGCACTAGTGAACCTAGGCACGCTTGCCAAAATTTTCAAAACCAGCCGAACCCCCGTCTATCAGGCCTTACAAATGCTGGAAGCAGATAAACGCGTCAGCCGGGTTGGCCGTAAAGCAGAGTTTATCTTTCATCGCCAAAGTGGGCGCAAGATCCAAACGCCGACAATACCAGTTCGCTATACAGAGACTGACCTTCGCTCCTTTTTCAAAAATGTTCTGGATACGGAAAAACAGCGTTCTGTTGATTTGCATCAGGACATAGAACAACAAATTGCTAATCTTTTGCCTTTTGGTGAGTTTTGGGTAAATGAACAAAAAGCGGCTGATCATTATCATGTTAGCCGCACCATTATCCGTCAGGCTTTGTCTAAATTTGCCGAACGCGGTTTGATCGGAAAAGATTATCGCTCCCACTGGACGGTCGGGCCTTTGACCTCAAAAATGTTGAATGATTTGTTTATCATTCGCTCTAAACTTGAACCCTTAGCACTGATAAAAGCGGCTAACCATCTGAACAGCAAGGTCATCCATCAATGGCTAGAGAGATGCCACAACGCCAGAGATAACGCCAAAGACCTTGACCAAGAAACCATCAAACAGCTTGAAGATGATCTTCATGTGCATCTTTTGGAATATTCTAACAACACCCCCTTATTGCGATTTATCCACCAGTCGCAACTGGCGCTTGTGGTCAATGATGTGTTTGCAAAACCGCGTAACACCCGACCGTTTTCAGCTGCGATGACGGAACATATTATGATTTACGAATATCTTTTGCGCGGCGCCATCGAACCAGCGGCCTTAGCTCTTGAAACACATATTCAGCTATCAGCCAAACGCACGACCCAGCGGCTTAAAGCTTTGTCGATTTTCCCCATGCCGCCCTTACCATCTTGGTTAACGCGGCACGCCTAATAGCCCCTCAAAAATGCGGTTATAAAATCCATGGCAGATTTTGCCATTTTCTGACCAGATAATTATGTTCAGGCATGATGGTGTTCCAGACACAGGTTTTAGCCATACGGCTTTCTTGGCTTCCACCCGCCCGAACGCTGCCCCGGGGGTAAAGCAAATTGCCGTCATTATCAAAAATATCGAACCGCGCCGGTTTGCCTTCAATCCAGTATTCATATTCATGTTGCTGAAGATAATTTTTGACGGCGAAAAGATTGGTAAAATACCCGCCTTGCCGGCACAGATACGCCCCTGCCGGGCCCGTCAGCCACCAATTCAGATAATCATAAGCCGCATCAAGTGACCAATCAGGAATAGCCTGAGATAGGGCAAGCCCACCAAACCACCCCCGATAGCCATTTTGCGGCGCAATCATTTCTACGTCATGCCCTTCGGCGCGAAGACGCATGGCACCTGACCACCAAAGAGAACATAACAAAGGTTGATCGGGTTTAACCAGATTTGCCAAGTCTTCTTCAACTTCCCAAATCCCCTTGAACTGACCTTGTTTGAGATAGCGATATATATGCTGAATAAAAAGATCTATTTCCTCAATGCTGAGGTCTGAGATATCAGAAACCTCTAAATCTCCATTTCCGGTTAACGCCAACAGCATTTCTACCGCACAAATCGCAGAATCCTTTTGGACAACCACAGCACCTCGCCAAGCCTCACTCACCAAATCTGACCAATCATTGACTTGATCTCGGCTATCTTTACCCCCGTTAATCAGAGCAATGGTATCAGCATTAAATATCGTCGGCATCATGCTGATTTCGTCCGAGGGCTGGCTCGATAACGACATATCAGGGCCAACATATAGCCGTTCAACCGGAGCAGATGATTTCCATTTTTTGTCCTTGATCGGACTATAGGCATTGAGAGCGGAAATGCTGATCTGGTCAAAAGCTTCGATACGATTGATATCAATTGGCATCAATGACCCTGTTGGCCAGCTCAAATCGATATCATGAAACCATTGATCATAAACATCGAAACTCTCCGGGGATAGGGCCGCCTGTTGTTGAGCCGTTTCCCCATCACGGGTTACCAGATCAAGAGCTATGCCTAAATCTTTTTCTGCATAGCCCTTGAGCACTGGATTTTGGGTCACAGAAGTGCCTAACACCGCAAGCCGGCGTGTGGAATCCTTGACCAGAGGTGCGCCTAGCATCCTATGATCTAGGCCAGCGAGCCGCGGATCTGATCCAATAACTGGTGCCGTTCCTTACGAGCCGCTAGCGCGTCTTCCATGCTTACCGCTTTAAACTTAACCGGTGTATGCGGCTGCAATTGGCCGATATAATCCATATCCGCCGAAATAATCGCCCCAAGGGTAAAATAGCCACCACCAGAGACCGCATCTCGATGAAGAACAATCGGTTCAGTTCCGCCCGGCACCTGAATAGACCCATAAGAATAACAGCCATCAACAATATTCGATGGATCCGAACCTGCCCCAAAAGGCTGTTCACGATCTACAAACTCCAGCGGCTTGCCGCCACGGAACCGATATCCCATGCGGTCTGCCTCTGGGGCAACTTTCCATTCATCATTTAGGAATTGTTCCCCTGAAGCATCTGTCAACCGATGCCAATATAATCCCTTAACCATGCGCAAAACCGCAGGGTTTCCAGGCATACGGCGATGCGCAGGTGCCACGGTAGCGCCTGCCTTACCTGGGCCTGATTTCCCCAATGGCAGAACATCACCAGCCGCTACATTTCGGCCTTCAACACCGCCAAGAGCCCCAATCGGATACGTAGACCGACTGCCCAACGCCTCGGGGGTATCAATGCCGCCACTAACCGCAATATAAATCCGCGCCCCTGATTGCAGAAACCCAAAGCTAAGGGTTTGGCCTTTTTTAACAGCGATAGCCGTCCATGTGTTTTGCTCAACCCCATCCAGCATTACTGGCAATTCCGCACCCGTGATGGCAATCAGGGTATCTTCAGTAAAGGTGATTTCGGGGCCCATAAATACGGCTTCGAGTCCGGCCGCATCCTCGGCATTGCCCACGAGCATGTTCGCCACGCGCATGGCAAAACGATCCATCGCCCCACCAATAGGAATGCCCAAGTGGAAATATCCCGGGCGACCAAGATCCTGAATTGAGGTCGATAGACCAGGATTAAGAATATTAAGCGCCATTGAGAGCCTCCATCAAACGGGCATTTGTTCCCGTCATATCCTTGTTGAACGCATCCAGATCAAACTCAACTTCAGCCATTTTCGGCATAAAGGTGCCGTCTTCAACTTGTTGGCAAATCGCATCATATTCGGCCCGATCGATCGGGCGCCATTTGACGATATCACCGGGACGGAACAAAACCATGAAATCCTTAAGATAGGTGACTTCTTGTTCAGGGTCATAGATTGGCATAGGAGTGATACCAAACATTTGATATCCGCCTGCCCCACGCACTGAATAGATGCAGGAAAAACACCCGCCATACCCAACTGTCAGTTTTGGCGTATCTGTCCGAGGCCGCAGATATTTGGGGACTTCGAGCTGTTTTTCTCTTTCGACCAACTGATAAAGAAATGGCAAGCCTGCAACAAACCCCACCATCGAAACAAACCATGGTTGCGAATGGTGCGCGGTAATAAAATCTTCAACACTGTCAAAACCGTTGATACGCGCAGCATATTCTAGATCCGTTCCGCTTGGGTCTTGGTGCCGCTCCCTAAACCGCATTAAGGTTTCATGGGTCCAAGGGTCCTGATAATAAACGGGTATCTCAATGATACGCGTATTCATCCGCTTTTCAGCTTTCTCCGCGACAGCCTCTAGCGCTTTTACCTGTTCCAGCAAATCATCAGGATGAACAACATCAGGATTAAACTTAACCTGAAAAGAGGCATTCGCAGGACATATCTCTGTCACACCATCAATTTTTGCCTCTCTGACCGCGTTACTCATGGATAGGCTTTTAAAGAACGCATCAAGGGACATTTCCTCGTCCATCTCGATGTAAATATGTTCATCGCCGCCAAATGTGTATCGTGTTTTCAACTTTATGCTCCTTTGGCTATCGTCATATTTTTAGGGCTTAATCTTTTCAATATTATGTTCCAGCCAGTGTTCTAACCAACCGGTATGCACCTGACCTGCCTTAACCTCATTATCTTTGGCAAGGGCAATGAGCAGGGGTATTGTTGTTTCAATCCCAGAAATCGTGGTGTTTTCTAAAGCTTGATGCATGGCTGCAATTGCCTCATCCCTATTATTCCCATGAACAATTAGTTTGCCCAAAAGGGAATCATAGAAAGGGGGGATTGTGTAACCTTCATAGAGGAAATGATCAAACCGCACCTCTGGTGCATGCGCACAGGAAAGGGTTGTGATCACACCCGGTGACGGCAAAAAATGCATCAGTGGGTTTTCGGCATTGATCCGAACCTCAATGCTATGTCCATTAATCTTGATATCATCTTGCGAGACGGATAAAGGCGCGCCACCTGCAATACGTATCATTTCTGCCACCAGATCATACCCTGTGATGGCTTCAGTAACAGGATGTTCCACCTGAATTCGAGTATTCATCTCAATAAAAAAGAACCGTCCTGTTGATTCTTCATAAAGATATTCCACTGTGCCAGCGCCAACATAACCAATATCCCGCGTAAGCTTTACCGCCGATTGGCAAAGCTCTTGACGGGTGGCTTCATCTAGGGTTGCTGAAGGGGCTTCTTCCCATATTTTCTGGCGGCGACGCTGAAGCGAACATTCTCTCTCAAAGAAATGTACCGCTGACTTTCCATCACCCATGACCTGAACTTCGATATGCCGGGCATTAACAACAACATATTCAAGATAGTAACTGCCATCCCCAAATGCTGAAACGGCCTCTGCCTGAGCTTGTGGCGCAAGCCGGCGCAAGCTGGCTTCGTCATCAGCAATGCGAATACCCCTTCCCCCGCCACCTGCGGCAGCCTTAATCATCACAGGATAACCAATCTCATTCGCTACCCGAACCGCCTCATCCAGATCAGAAATGGCCCCATCAGAACCCGGCACCACCGCCACACCTGCTTTCATGGCAGTTTGGCGCGCGGCAATTTTATTACCCATTTTTTCAATCAAGTCTGCGTCAGGGCCAACAAAAATAAGCCCTGCATTGGCAACCGCACGAACAAAATTGGCATTCTCAGAGAGAAATCCATATCCCGGATGGATGGCATCTGCGCCAGCATCTTTAGCGGCAGAAATAATAGCATCATGATTTAGATACGATTGCGCCGCCGAAGCCGGACCAATGCAAATGGCTTGGTCTGCCAGCTTTACGGCCAGCATATTTTCATCTGCTTCAGAATAAACCTGAACCGTTTTGATACCAAGACTCTTTGCGGCTCTGATAATACGAACCGCTATCTCACCTCGGTTTGCAATAAGTAATGTTTTGATTGCCATGATTTTTATGAAAGCTTTGCTATCACCTGTCCTGCCTGAACAGGCTGTTCGTTTTCGACAACATAGCTATCGAATGTTCCCGCATCTGTGGCTTTGACTTCGATGAAGGTTTTCATCACTTCGATGAGGCCAATGACATCACCCTCGCTAACGGTATCCCCTTTGCTTTTGTAAGCAGGTTCACCCGGAGATGGGGTAAGGTAAAATGTACCTGGAAGAGGAGATTGAATATCTGTCATAACATACCTTTCTTAAATGTTTAGTGCAGGCCCTTTTATGTGTGATCATGCCGTGGTTGGGATAGGGGCGGCAATCGTAATCCCGTTAGCCTTTAGCGCATCATGAATAGCTTGGCCCATGGCTAGCGCACCCGGCGAGTCTGAATGAAAACAAATCGATTCAAAAGCGATATCAATATCATTGCCATCCACGGTTTTCACCTTGCCTTCCGTACAGGCGCGGACACATTTTTCAGCAACAGCTTTGGGGTCAAGTTGGCCCACTTTGCGGGCAAAAACGATAGAACCGCTATCATCATAATCACGGTCAGCATAAAACTCACGCGCGCTGGGGTAACCTTTTTCCAAAGCAATCTTTCTGGTCAGAGAAATGCCCATACAAAAGATCATCTGATCAGGACAGGTTTTCATCAAAGTGTCTATCAACATTGTTGAAAGCTCTTCGTTCCGAGCGGCTTCCATATAAAGCATGCCATGCGGTTTAACATGCTGAAGTTCAATATCATGGCGGCGCCCAAATTCACGCAGCGCCCCGACCTGATAGATAATATCATTAATCAACTCATCTGAAGGAGTTTGAATAAACCGGCGACCAAAACCGCGCAAATCCTGATAGCCAGGATGGGCACCAAGCCCCACACCATACTCTTTTGCTAATTTTACCACCCTATCCATAGAGTTGGGATCACCTGCATGAAAGCCAGTGGCCACATTGGCGGAACTAAGAATTTTCATCAATTCTTCATCAGGGGCATCGCCAAGCACCCAATGGCCGAAGCCTTCACCCATATCACAATTCAGATCAACACTGGATTTCATCATTTCCTCAATGGTTGTTTGTAAGCCATATTCATGCCGAAAATGGCATCTTATTAACGCTATTAATGATTACTTAAATCTTAACAATACGCAAGACCTGAGATCGACAATCGCCGCAGATGACAGAAAAGCAAAGCCGTGATCAGTTAGGATTTGAATTCCATTTCAAGGAATGAAAACGGAGCGTCACCAGCATTAATAACATTATGGTTCACCCCTTTTTCACGATAATAAGGGGCGTCTGGCAACATATCAGCATGGCTCTCACTTCCATCAGGATGTTCAAGCCTAACCTTACCTGCAACTTGTGGCATGACCACATAATCCATTTCATGAGTATGCCAGCCCGTTTCCTGACCCGGTTCAAACGACCATAAGGTTAGACGGCACTGATCATTGTCAATCAATACGGTTGGTGTCGCCGATGTGTTTGCCATGTTACGCCCCTATCATTCGTCTTTTCAATCTGACGGATTAGCGTTTCCGTTTCGCCGTCGGCGACCAATCCCGACTTGGCAATTCGGTGGGATAGGCATAGGTGTAATCATAAGCTGGCTGAATGACGTATTTTCTATCAAACTCCATCCAATCATAATCCATCCCTGAGGCCACAATATACGCCCAATCAGGATGGGCAAAAATCGGCCTGCCTACAGCCACCATATCACCCGCATCATGAGAAAACACCTCTTCTGCTGTGGCCCCATCAAAGATGTTTCCATTAGTGATAAAAGGCTTACCGCTGACTTTCTTTAGCGTCACGGGTATAGGCGGCTGATTAGCATCAAAGCGGTTATCTTTCCAGTTAAAGCTGGACCAGTGAATGACATCCGCATCCATCTTGCCCAACTCTTTGCCAATCGCCTCGACATATTCTTGCCCAGCTTCCCAGACCCCCATGAAATCATCAACGCCATCTTGCGAAATGCGATAGCTGATCAGCTTATCAGGGCCAATCGCGGCACGAACCCGATCAACAACCATTCGGGGAAAGCGCATGTTATTTTCAGCAGAACCCCCATAAGCATCTGTCCGCAGATTCTGTTTTGGGTCCGTGAATTGATAAAGCAAATAGCCATTTGCCCCATGTATCTCAACACCATCACAGCCAGCATCAACCGCACGTTTAGCAGCGGCAGCAAAATCATCAGCTACGGCATTCAGTTCATCTTCGGTTAAGGCTCTGGCTGGAGGAAAATTGACGATCGGCCATTCCCCACTTAGGCCACGATCATGAAGCTCGGTATCGTTATCAGTATAAAGCACCCAACCTTGGCTATGGGTATCTGAGGCTGAGACCGGCTGTTCACCATCCCTAATTGTGCGTGGATCGGCAACACGGCCAGCATGCATCAATTGAACAATGATTTTTGATCCAAATTTGTGGCAAGCATCTGCTATTTTTTGCCAACCTTTTTGCTGTTTATCATTTTCGCATCCAGGCTGATTTAGATATCCAACACCCGAAAGGTGATCAGCCGGATATGTGCCTTCGGTAATAATAAGCCCAATGCCGCCTCTGGCGCGGCGGGCATAATACGACACCATTTCATCATTAGGCGAACCATCATCATCGGCACATTGGCGCGTTAATGGCGCCATGGCAATTCGGTTTTTGATAGACAAAGGGCCGAGTTTTACAGCGTCAAACAATTTCCCGTTATACATAATTTTCCTCTTATCAATCTTTTTATCAATATCCATAATCACCTTATTAATCAGATACCGTCAACATCATTTCTCTACCCATTGATTTAAGACACTGTTTTGGACCAGTGATTTATAACAATGTCTTTGAACTTATTATGACATGGGACTATGTTGATTGCTTAATGATGAAATTATCGAAATTTGAAAGGCATAAAGACAATGAGTCAAGAAGAGATGGATTGGGAAGAGCTAGACAGCATGCTGAACCAGGCTTTTGCCAAAGCAACGGAAATCTACCAAAAGCGTGGGTTTCAACGGCGTATTGGCTTTGGTAAAAAGCCTGCATTAATATCGGTTGATCTGGCGAATGCATGGACACGCCCCGGCAACCCTTTTACCTGTGACCAGAAAAAAATGGATGAAGAAATTATCCCTGGCATGCAACGCTTGCTCGCGGCCTGCCGAAAGCATGGCCACCCTGTTATTCATGTGACCACAGCTTATGAAGTCACGGATCGCAACGCAGAGTTCACAGATATGGGTCTTTGGCACTGTAAGATCCCTGTTGATGTCGTGGATATCAAAAATAAAGAGCTTTGGGCCATTGATAGCCGCATCGCCCCGGTTCAAGGTGAATATACTTTGCTGAAAAAACGTGCCAGTGGATTCCATGGCACAGAGCTAGCCGGCATTCTGCGTGCCGCCAATGTTGACACCATTCTTGTTACTGGTGTTACCGCAACAGCCTGTGTCAGAGAAACAATATGTGATGGGATTGCAGCTGGGTTCCGCACAATTGGTGTTCGGGAATGTATCGGTGATCGTATTCCTGGTGCAGTAGCATGGAATCTGTTTGATCTTGATGCTAAGTTTGCTGATGTGCACAGCGTTGATGAATGCGTGTCCTATCTGGAAACGGTCAAAGGCTAACTTAAACGCCGCCCCCTTACGCTTTGCTGGGGGGCAGCTATTGCGTTGCATGGCAACCTTGTTAGGTGGTCCGCACCCGTAAAATGGTTCCTGCTATTCGGGTGATATAGAGACTGATAATGATCACCAGCATAGCTAAGACTTTAGCCAGACTAATCGTCTCACCAAGAACAAAATAACCGATAATCAAAGCCACTATTGGGATCAAATATCCTACATTGGACATGAAACCAGCCCCAGCGCGATTGATCAAAACATAGCGCATGGAAAAAGCAAGCGCGGTTGATACCGCCCCTAGCCATATCAGCGCTAACCAAACCTCACCGCTCCATTGGCTTGGGCTTGGCTGTTCCACAATAAGCGCTAATGGCATAAACAAAACCCCAGTGATTAACAAACTAAAGCAAGTTAATTGCGCCGGACGCAAGGCGGTTTGTCCACGCACCAACAAATTTCCAGCCGCATAGCAACAAAACGCAAACACCAAGGCAAGCTGAGCTAAAATTGAGGCATTTCCAACTTTGGTAAGACCCTCATGCATCAGCAAAACAACCCCAATCAATCCAAACAATACCCCAGCTAATCTGGTTTTGGTCAGCAATTCATCACCAGTGATGTAATGCGCACCCAGCACCGTGACCAGAGGTGCCGCCCCATTCAAAAGACCAGCTACCGTACTGTCCACATATTGTTCTGCCCAGCCGATGAGGAAAAAGGGCATTGCCGTGCCAATAAGGGCAATAGCGAAAAGGCGGCGATAAGGCAGGGCCTTTGCATTTATTTTCCATCCCCCTGTGACAGCCAGAAAAGCCGCCACCGTAACAAAACCTAGAGATGTTCGTGCCGCCACCAGAGACAATGGCCCTGTTTCCTCAACTGCTACTTTAATTGCCCCAAAAGCAGAGCCCCATATGACCGATATGGTGAGCAGAATGACATAATCCAAAAGATTTTGGCGAACAAGTTGATGCGTCATTGAGGATTTAGTTTCTAACAGAAATGATCATGATATGTGGTCATGATATAGCTAAAGCCATCGTGGTCAAGCTAAGCGGCGATGGCGTCACTGCGTTTCTTCATTTTCAGAAGAAATCATGGCGATGTTCGTAAGCATTTGATCAGCATACCAATGCGCAAAGCGCGCAACATTCACCTCAAGATGTGGTTGAAACCGGCCTTGCACCGCATCAGGATTCTGCAGACCTTTTTGCTGATTGATCAAAGCTGGTATATCCTCACCCAGCGCGGCATCAAGGCGATGATAATAAGCCGCAACCAAACTTTCAAACTCCTCATGCTGTACTGTCTCAGGAGGGAAACAGGCCGTCTGATAAACCAGACAGCGATCGGCCGCCAGAGGATAGGCTTCATAAACCCAAACTGCGTCAACTCCTGCTGCAAAAGTCATGTTGGGAAACAGCCAAGTATAACGCACCCCATTGGCTTCACGTCCTTTGAGACCAGGCATAACAGGCAGAGGTTTTTGCTGAGTGGTTTGCAAAAGCCCTCCTGTGCCTTCAGTGCTACCAAACTGGGTCGCGAAATGCCCCGCCACAACATCCCCTTCATCAGGGGTGTTATAAACATCATCAATGGAATCCGGATGGACAAAAGGCAGATGATAATATTCGTTAAACACTTCGATAAAGGTTTTCCAGTTGCAGTTAACCTCAATCTGTTGACGGCGTTTGGAGACAAGGCTTTCTAATGGCCATGGTGTATGAATATCGGCAAAATCACCAAGTGCCGCATCTAGGTCTGGCGCGTCTTTTGCCAAACAGACAAAAACAAAACCTAACCGTTCAGCAACATGATATGGGATCAACCCAAAATCAGATTTGCAAAATCCGTCTACCTTATCCATCTGGGGCGCGCCAGCAAGTGAGCCATCAAGTTTATAAGCCCAGCTATGAAAAGGGCATCTTATGCCAGCGGTTTTGCCTGACCCCTCCATCAATCGCGCACCG
>Ga0255769_10001056_pt1 | contig 32549 bp, 19 predicted proteins | sample 041ome_9_FD_179637 | JGI IMG/M metagenome (GOLD analysis project Ga0255769, IMG submission 179637) | Coastal salt marsh microbial communities from the Groves Creek Marsh, Skidaway Island, Georgia - 041413US metaG (version 2) | ecosystem: Environmental > Aquatic > Marine > Intertidal zone > Salt...
TAAGACGACATTTATCTTGTTGTTGTTGTTGTTGTATACATCAGCATATTGGAAATTGGAAAATAACGACCTTTTGGGGGAAAACTCTCACTTTCAAAACTTCATTTTTTAATATTAAAAAGCGCTCGCTCGCGGCGTGTCCGGGTCGTCGTCGAAATCGCAGTTAAGCGCAAGCGCGCGTGCGGGTGATTAAAGACCAAAAATGATGCGCCTCGGTAACGAAGAAGAAGGAGAAGAAGAGAAGAGAAGCGCGTTTTTGAACGACGACGACGATTTTGATTTGGACGAGAAATTCAATCCAATCGCAGAAGAAGTTGAAGACGATGACAACAACACGAAAAACAACAACGACGACGAAACGCGCCTCATGCTCCTCGCCTCGCGAGAAATCGAGAGACTGAGAAAGGAGAACGAAAAGCTGAAATTTACTGCGAAGACGCTGGCGGAAAAGTGCGCGCGAAACCTATCGGAAATGCGAGAGAGACTCGAACAGATTAGAGAGAAACAAGAGAGAGATTTCGAGCGAAAAGTGGAACGGATGAAGCGAGAATTCGCGGAGAAGGAGGCGAAGGACATCGAACGAATGCAGAAACAAATGGAAAGCGTGGAGATGAAAAACGAACGACTGAGAGAAGAGGTGAGAAAGATGGAGCTTGAGAGAGCGTTAGAGAAGCAACGGAACGAACAGAACGAGGAGATGGTGCGAGAGATGAAGAAGCGGGAGGCGCGAGTGGCACTTGATGTGGAGAGGGCGAAGATGCTGGTGAAGAAGGAGAAGGAGAGGCGGAGGAGGAGGGAGACGAAGAAGAATTCGTCGTCGTCGTCGTCGTCGTCGTCGGAGAGCGACGAGAGTAGAAATAGCGTGCGGTAGATGGGCACATAGCTTTTGAAAGTGCATTTTGTTGTGTTGTATATAAACGCGTTTTGTATTTATAAACTTTAAAAAAAATCTCTCTTTTTTTGTCACGATCACTTCTTTTTATTGTTCAAAGGTTCAGACGCCGCGGGTGGCTGCCAATTCACAAAGCTTGGCTCGAATCGTAAATTACTCCTGTTCGTCGTCGTCGTCTTTCTGAACGACTGTAAGTGCGTCTCGACAATTTTTGGCGTCGCAGAGACTATGTGTTGTCCTTTCCAATACTTCAACAAGTTTAGGCTTTGCAAAGCGGAAGTCACGTCGGATTCTCGAAACATAGTCTTCATGGATAAATCGCGGATGGTTAACCCGTTCATACTTTTGTGCCCTCTCATGGCTTCGAGAATGTGTTTGGACCAGTACGACCGGTAACTCACTCGACCGAGATCGGACAAAGGTCGTTCCGGAGTCCCAAATTTGCCTTCTCGTTTCGAGAGTTCGTAACTCATGGAAATGAGAAAAGAACCGTAGCCTCTTCGTTGGTGCGAAGGCAAGGTGAGAATGCACGCCAAGTTATACTCTTCCGCGGAGTGCTTTTCTTTGGAAAAGTAACCGACTGGGACGTGCACTCGATTGTCCTTTTCCGCATCCTTTTCGCCGCCGCTATTTCTAAAATGCGCATCGCTGCTACTACTATTACATTCCGTCATGACGTAAAAATTGAACGGCTCGACGTCGTAATACAACGTCTTGTGATCCAAAAACAGTTTCGCTACCAAACACAGGTTTTGGCAATACGTTTTGGCCTCTTTGCCGTCGATTTCCCAAAAACAGATCGTGGTTTGTTCGTCGTTTGCGTTTTCATGTTCGTAAATCTTCTTCCCGGGCGGGTGCGTGAACGTGCACTCTTCCCGGTGCTTTTGCATCGTTTTCTGTTTGCGCATGTACTTCATACAATACGGGCATACGTACAACATATCGCATTGGCCGTTAATTTCCGGGTACGGGCTGTAGTACCACGCGTCCATTTCGTATTTCCCAAACTGAACGCACTGAATATTTTTCATTTTCGTCTTTTCTTCGTGCTCTTTTTCTGCCAACTGGTCGATTCGAGGTAAATCTTCAACCGAGACGCCGTCGACGTTATGAATTTCGTTATATCTTCTTTTCATGGTCCGCGTTAATTTGCGAGTGGTTGTTTCTTCGCTGTGGGAGTTTCTGTTGTTGGAGGATAGAAATGGATTCGTCGTCGAATGTGGCGTGGATTCTCCGTTGGTATTCGTGGCGCCGTTGGCGGATGTCATTTTATTCGCGCTCGCGATTCCATTTTGCGCTTCGCTCTCGTCGAATAACCCATCTCCCATCGCCGCGGTGTAGTCGCGTACATTCTCAGCGCTCACCCACTCGTCTAATCTCTTGTCGAACTTCTCGTAGTGAATGTAATACTTCTCAATCTCTTCCTCTTCTTCTTTTTGCACGTCGTCGCCTTTCTTCTTCGCACTTCTTCGTTGAATCTCAACCACCGTGCCCGGGTGCAAGTGACCATCGAAGGATGCCTTCGCGCTCACTTTTGAATTGATTGCAAACTGCGTTTTTGTCTTCTTCGTTTCCTTTCCTTCCTCCACGATGTCGTTCGGTTTAGTAGTAGTAGTAGTAGTCGCCGCCGTTTCGTTCGCTTCTGGTTCGCTGCTTCGTGATTTTAAAGGCGGTTCCGCGATGATCGGAGGAGACGTTTTTTGCGCGGGCGTTTTAGCTTCTTCTTTTTCTTTTTCTCCTTCTCCTCTCGCCACGCCTAATTTCTCGGCGACTTCATGGATGACACCGTCGTCGTCGCCGTTTTTAGCAGCAGTAGCATTCAAAGCCAATTTCTCCTCTCCTTTCTCTTCTCTCGTCGCGTTCAATTGCTGTTGTTGTTGTTGTTGCTGCTGCTGCTGCTGCTGCTGCTGCTGCGCTCCTGCGGTCGCGACTGCAACGTTTTCCATATTTTGTTCTTCCTCTTCTCTCCCTTCTTCTTCTCGCGCTTCTTCTTCTCACTCTTTCCGCGCGGTCGTTTTTGGATTAGAATTCTCTCTCTGTCGGCGCGGAAATTAGGTGAATTTGATTTTCTTCTTCTCGTTATATATATGTGCGCGCCGCGAGTGGAACGCAACGACAGGAAATCGAGAGATAGAGTTGAAGAGCGATACTCTCGTTTCTTCTTCTTGCCTATATGTTGTGTAACGTATATCTTTCGCTGCGAGCGAGCGTGTGTGTAAGTGTGTTGTAATTCTCTTTGGCGGGGAAAAAAGAGAAGAGGCACTTCTTGTTTAGGGTATACATTTACTACGCTCAAACAACCAACTCGAAAAAAACGAGCGCGCGGTGTGAACTGATTTGATCTCTGTTACGTGAGTTTTGTGTTTTGTCGTCTTCGCGTGTCGTCGGCCACACAATCACATCACGCTTAACTAACTCTTGTGAGTGAACACACACTTACACTCTGCTCTCTACATTTTCAAACATAAATTTAACACACTTACACACATACATATATATAATAATGATCGCCACCACGGCATCCTCGACGTTACGCGCGTTGGTGCGAGTGACAAAACTCATCGCTTTGGCGCTGTTGACGTTCCCGATCGCGATCGTCGCGCATTTGGCGGCGATGTGCGTTTTGCCGTTTGAGATTTTCAAAGCGACGCTGAGCGAGATTTTTTATTCTTCTTCTTCTCGTCGTCGTCGTCCATCACTTGTTCTTCGGAAGAAGAGGAAGACGAAGAAGTGCGAGAGCGAGAGGACGAACAAAAACGAGGACGGAGAGGGAGAGGAAGAGGCGTACGCTTCAGATCTGGATGATATCGGAGAGAAGTTTCAGCGGCAGCGCGCGATAACCATATCGAACGCGTTCAGTTACATTTGCAACAACGGCTTCACGATCAAAGCGTTGCTCTCGTCGTTTCATTCGAACAAAGACGAGCAAAAGTCTCTGCATTACTTTCACGAGAAGCACAAAACGGTCGTGGAGGCGCTGAAATTTCAGGTGGAAGACGCGGACGAGCGCTTCAAAGCGAGCGTGCAGAAAATCAGGGAGAGCGAGATACAGCGGGTGAAACTGAACGAGAAGTTACAGGAGACGGCGAGGCAGTTGGCGCGAGCGAGCGGGAAAGACGTGCGAGTGAGTCAGTCGTCGAAGACGCACTACGGCGGGAGCAAGCGAGAATACGACGATAGGACGAGCGGTAGCAGTAGTAGTAGTAGCGCGGAGATGTTCGCGACGGGATGTTTGTGTGCGTATTACTTGTACTGCTTTTACGACGTCGAGGATCCGTTCAAATTCGACCGGAAAATGGCGACTTTGGTGCCGTTGTTTTGGGTGGCGTGTTTGGCGGTGAATTCGAACGGTATCAACAAGTTGGCGACGGTTGCGAATCTGATTTTAACCGGATATTTTGGCGCGTTGGTGTACACGAACCAAAGAATGCTACAAACGGCGAGCGGCGGCGGCGGCGGCATGTGAGACAAGACGCGAACGAACGATGATGATGTACAGAAATGAACAATTAAAACTAAAGTTAGCTACGTACTATTACTATTACTACACATATGCGCAATGTAACAAAAATGAATTCGATACTTTCTATATATATATCCTTTACACTTTACCGCTCTTACCTGGCAAATCGTCGGCATTCGAAGCCATCATCATGCTCTTCTTCAACTCTCGCGAACCCCACACTCTGGAGACGTATGACAACACCCACGGAGCTAGCATCTTATTACTGGGATCTCTGGCGTTTTCCTCGTAGTATTTAGCCCACAATCCTGGATTGTATTCTGCATTCTTCGACGGACTACTGTTTTCGTCTCCGGAGAACGCATTCGTCTCGGCGTCGTATAAAAGCAAAGGCGCATTCCCTGGCGCGTTTGAAAAAAACTCGCCAACCACTAAACTCCTTGGACGTCTCACCCACTCTTTCGGTGTAGCTAAACACGATTGCACGTAGCGAACGTTATTCTCTAAAACTAAGTTCCATCCGAAGTGCGTGTGTCCGAACGCGTGCGTGTGCAAGTCCTTCCCTGACAGATGTAATATTGACGAGACGCGCTCTAAGCGTTCGTTCAGAATATTTGAGCCAACGGCTTGCGTTAACTTAGGGTAGAGCAAAAAGCGTTTCTCAGGTATCAACTCAATCCTCGGCAGAAAATGCGAAAATGTGATTACCGTCACGTCTTTGCCCTCGGCTTTCGCTCGCTTCACGTTGTCTAAAAATTGCTCAAATTTACCGTCCTCGTCGTTTAAAGCGTCAATCGCCTTCGAAATGTAATAATCGTCTGACATGGAAGACTTTCCTTCGCTCGCACTAGTACTGGTGATGCTACTACTATTATTACTATTACTACCAATCTTTATCGTCATCTCTTTCTTCCACTGATCCAGCTTTGGCCATTTGCACAAGCGATAATCCGTCATCACTTTATCGGGAGGAGGGATACTCACGCCTTCCGGCGCTTCCACATCCTCTTCCGTATCGAACTCTTGTTCGTACCAGCTGTGCACGGGAGCTATAAACACCGCGTTTGCAATTTCCTCTGGATGTGTTTTCACTCCTAATCTTTCGCACAGCTTAAACACTTCATCAATCTTCTCGCGCGAACAGATTTCCGCATCCTCGGTGCACCACACGTCGTGGTTCCCGAACGTGTAAAACACGATATCAAATTTTTTCAAGCACAGACGTAAACATCTTTCTAAATCTTCAATTTTCTCCGCCACGTCGCCGGCGACGATGAGCACAGAATCTCCTCTTCCGTCGTTCATTTTCGGCATTTGCTCGATGAATGTTTTGTTTTGGCCGTCGAAGTGAACGTCCGAAATGAGATACACTTTTGGGCGATGCGTTACTTTCGTTGAAGAAGAAGAAGAAGAAGAGTTGGCGCGAGCGACGTGGACGCCGTTGTTGGTAGAATTTCTCGATTCTGTGCCGATGGTAGCGATACGATTGGGACTCCTGACGGCTGCTCGAGGTGAAGATAAAGCCATCGCGAGGAGTGTTCTTCCAAGCGGGCAAAGAGTTTTATGAGGATTTTTTTTTCCAAAATCACCTACAAGTAAATAACGAACTTCTTCGAACTGGAAGACGCGAGACATCATCAAGCGCGTACGATTACATTTCAAAACTAAGCTAGTGGCAAATTCCATCGTCATTTTGTACTGACCGCGTCTAAGAAATCTTGCGGTTGTAAGTTGGTCACGTATCCTTTCCCAATCTGACACGCGACGCCGTTCAGCTTGACGCCGCGAGACGCGTTCTCGACCAACAGTTCCGGCATCAACTCTTCGATTTTCTTTTGCACTTGCTCTCTCGTCGTGGAGGAGGTTTCATCTAGCAAGTTACACGCGATTTCAATCTCCATCGTCATATTTTTGTTCCCTGAAGACGAAGCGTTTTCGTTTGTTGTCGTTCGCATCAGCGCCATGCTTTGGACGTTTGGTAACCCGTCGCTTTCGTTGCGTTGGCTGACGCGTTTCGCGATTTGCTTTCCCAAATCGAGCACGAGTTTCTCTTGACTCCAATCGCTCAGTTCGCACACCATTGGCACGTTGTAATTGACCACAAACGGCACCGCGCCGACGCAACACACGCCTTTTTCTTCCACGTCGTTTTTCTCGCCCGTGCCAAAATCTGGCTTCTCCTCCCATTTTTGCATTCGGTAGTACACGTCCGAGGCGCCGACCCACGTCTCGCCTTCGCCGTTGGCGGAGAAGTACCCTAACTTCCGTCTGATCTCTGCTAACTCTCTTCTACTATTACTACCATTACTACTATTAGTTTTATTGTCATTGTTACTATTATTCCTATTATTAGTATTCGCGCCGACATTTTCATTCATCGTCGCGTACCCATACATGTACGAGTTCACCCCTAACTCCCCTCCGAATCGCCTCCCGACCGCTCTCGCCGCCGCCTTCGCCGCGTCCATATCGCACGTCCCAATTGGGTGCACCGAAACGTGGTCCACGATCCCTAGCCTCGGGTGCGTCGCCGAGTGTTTCCTAAACGAGCCGATTTCCAAAAAAGCGGACTGGGCGACTTCGTGCACTTTGTTCGCCACCAGACGAGAGACGACGTCGTTTCGTTTCGCTCGAGCGTTTGCAGCAGTTGAAGAAGAAGACGTGGTCGTTCCTCGTCGCATCCTCTCGTCGTCGACGTCGTCTTCAACACCATCCGTTCTCACCGCAAAGGTAAACCCGGTTCGATTGTACGGCGCATCGACGAACGTCTTCACCAGTTTCACTTCTTCGCATTCTTCATCGATGGTGGTGTTATTAAACCCATTATTATTCGTCGCCGTCGCGATGTTGTTGTTGCTCACATTTTTTTCCCGAAGACTCTTTCGCGTCATCGCGACGGATTCGATGGCTTTCACCACGTCCAAGCGTCTCCCCTCGGAGACGTACACGACGCAAGCCAGAGCGCCTCGAGCAGCGATGGAAACAGAGGAAGGGTTTAGAGGAGACAGAGGAGACGCCATTTTTCTTTTTCCTTCGCGCGTGCGTGTTTATTATATGTATATGCGAGAGCGTTCCTTGTTTCCCCACGCGCGAATGACGAACGAGTGTGTTGATTTTTTTCCCCTAAACGAGTTCTCGTATGAACCCTAAACCCTAAACCCATACTGAAGAGTTTTTTGGATGAAAATTTTCCCTCAAAACACACTCAAAGTTGTCTGCGAGTTAGGGAAAATGAAAGACCATCTTCTACAAAAGGGACCACTACTACTTTCTTCTTCTTCTCGAACAACGAGACGACGACGGCTTCTGGTGGTCGTCTGTCTCCTCTTCCTCGTCTTTGAGTTGTTTTCAATAATTTTCGACGAGAAGAAGAAGAACGATGATGATGTCGTCGCGTCGACTTCTTCATCGTTTTTTGCGATGAAGAAGTTAGGGGGTGGTGGGTTTCATCATCGCGTTCGAGAAGATGATGATGATAGCGAGAACGATGAAATCCAACGCGCGCTGGCCGTGCAACGATCTAACCGCCACGCGCGATCGTCGGAAGTGTCGTCGAACGTGGCGCTGGAGAAAACGGAAGAGTACGCGGAGAAAATCGAAGATATTATTGAACCGTATTATAGGCAAGTGTTTGGGAAATTTGCGAAGCGACTCGTGAGCTTGGACGAGAAGGATTCGTCGAAGAGGGAGGAAGATTTAGACGAAGTGGACATTGGGAACCCGATAATCGAGGACGACGCGTTAGAGCAAGAGAATCGAGATTTAGAGAGGGTGAATACGGAGGAAGATAACGAACCTATACCGGTGGAATCGGTCAAGATTAAATATAAAGACAAGGAGAAGCGAGAGACGTGCGAAAGGGAAGACGTGGCGTTGAGGACGAAGAGTTTAAATAGAAACGAACGGAATCGGATTCAACAGATTAAGCCGAGGAAGTTTTGGGTGGCGAAAGATGAAGCCGCGAACGGGAGGAAGTATTCGCACATGGCGACTATTGGGAGGTGGAACGTGAACGAGACCAAGAAAGGGTTCGCGGTGGCGTGGCAATCGAGCAGCGGCATCGAAGGCATACGAGGCCAGTCGATTTTGATTTCTTACGCGGAGGATATCGATCAGCCGTGGTCGAAACCGAAGAGAGTGCCGAGCATGCAGAACGTGAAGACTGCGGTATGGTCGCCGGTACTTTTTAACCCGCCGAACGAGGAGAACGGTTTGTGGTTGTTTTACACGGAGTCGCAAAACTGTTTGAGGCCGGCGAGGGAGAACAAGAGCGGGTCGAAAATTCCTCCCAGATTTTCACCGGGAGGGGACGTAAAAGTGACGAAATCAAAAGACGGAGGGAAGACGTGGTCGGAACCGCAAGAGGTACACGCTCAAAGTAAAGAAGATTCGCCGGGTATGCCGAAAGTGATCGCGAATAGAATCACCGTGCACACGCAAACCGGGAATTGGGTTTTGCCGTATTGGAAAGAGAAAGCGGAATCGAACGCGTGCAGACAACCGAAAACGCCTGCTTCGCACGGAGTTTTAGTTTCTAAAGATCAAGGCAAGAGTTGGCAGCCTAAAGGAAAGATTAGAGTAGGCGGGACGTGGTTGATTGAAGGCGCAGTTGTGGAAAGGAGAGATTATTCGCTCCAATTGTTTTTTCGAACGAGTAAAGGGAAAGTATACACCGCATTTTCGTGGGACGGCGGAGATACTTGGACCGGGGCGAATCCGACGACGGTACCAAACCCAGATTCGAAAATGGACGCGACGTCGTTTCCCGATACGAGAGAGATTGTCGTCGCCTATAACGACGCCACCGATAAGAATAAGATTAACAAAGGCCGGTGTCGATTGCGCGTGTCGATTTCCTGCGACGGCGGCGTTGGGTTTAAAACCATCACCGAGCTCGAAGAAGGGAGCTTGAAGATGTACATACACTATCCGACGGTCATCACGGACGGTGATCGCGCTATTGTGGCGTACTCGCTGATGGGTCACCCACATTTGCGACAAGGCGATATCGGCGGGATCAAGATTGCGGAGATAAAGTTCAATCCGAAAAGTTTCGAGAAAAAGAAGTACGAGCCGAAAGTTCAACAGGTGGAAGAAGATACGATCTCTTCAGAACGAAGTGGAGAAGAGGAAGGTGGACAGGATTCGGCCGTGAAAACGACGCTTTCGTACGAACTGGACGGCCTCTGAGCGAAGATGAAGAATCAAGTCCGTTAGTTCCTTAGAAGTTTTTTTAGTTTGCTGCAGTAGTACTAGTATTGCTATTCTAAATGAATACGTTATTGTCTATAGTATCAGCCCCATCCGGTAATACCGCCACCGCGCATACCAAAACCTCCGTCGTTATCATCGTTATTATCGTCTGAATCGTCGTCGTCTGATTCGTCGATATCGGACGGTTCAAACTCTTCCATGATTGCCGCCGCGCCGTACCCACCATCTTCGCTGTCGTCGTCGTAATACTCGTCATCGTCCTCGCTACCTTCCGATTCCGAAGCTACTTCGTAGTTTCGAATATCTCGAGAACGTTTTCGGCCGACGGCACCGGATCGTTGCATCGCGGATTGTTGTTCGCGCCGCTTGGAAGATGCTGACATTTTAACGCGTCCGCCTCGATTAATCCTACGTTTCCGTCGAAGTCTTCTCGCATCAAAGCTTCGAGAAATTTCAATCGTCTCAACCTTAGCATCTGCGCTGTTGTCGACGGCGGGAGATGGTGTCGTGGCAGTCGTCGCAATAGTTGCATCTGTCGTTGTATTTGCTTGAGATATCATTTCCTCAGCGGAAAGCGCAGACGTGCGTTTTGCCGCCGCGGTAGCCGCATCGAGCAGCGCTTTACATCGTCGTGGCGACGCGTACACAGCCTTGCAATCAATCAACGCGTCGATACTCTGAACGCACATTTCGAGCATATTTTTTCTCCTAGCAATATCTTGTAAGTTTTGGTTGCTATATTTTGCAAAGACGACCGATAATGCCAACAGAGTGGACGCGGACGCCATAGCGAGTCTCCCAGCCATCACCGGCCCAGGCACTTCGAGTTCGCACACGACACGAACAGCTCGTAAACCGTCCAAAAACAAAGAACACACAATTTCTGCATCCAATGTGATTGTATCTTGATCTTTACTTTGTTGTTGATCACAGCGTTCGCACCTTTTTATTTCGTCTGAGAAAGCTTCGATAGTTTCAGAGGCGACGAGGACGACAGCACCGGGAGAAAGTGCCCCGCGATCGTTGACAATAGTTCTGGCAGCCGCGTCGAGATTCCCTCCACCTTTACCTTCGCTGAGTATAGACGCATCCGCGGAAGCCGCAGAAGCTAAACAAAAGTGCATCGCCGTTTTGTACAAGGATAACACATCTTGCGAGGAGAAAGCTTTCTTCTTAAAGTGAGAGAATCCTCGAGAGACAAGTTCCGCTCTCCCTCGAAGACTCGCAAAGGTTGCTCTGGCGTTATTGCTGGCCTCATCCTCGTCTTCATTGGTAAAAATAGTCAAAAAAGATGTCATTTGATCGTGCGTGTGTGTGTTAGAGAACGACGAGCGCGCCAGTGCGGCATCTCTTGAGATGGCAGAAATGGCGTGTAAAACGTCATCTTCTTTGACCGCGTAGTTTTCTCGATCCATGGAGGCTTCATCATCGACACCGTTCGACCACGCCGCGGCGACTACGTGCGCAATGGCAACGTCCCTCGAAGTTTGAATCGAAAGCAGACGCTGCGATTTCTCGTCGACTTTTTCCAAGTTGAACGTGGAACGACCAAGCATCAACGAAGGATCATCGTCGAGTGCTGCCGCAAATCGCAGCGCCGGGTTGATTGCACGAAGATCGTTCCATTCATTCGCGCGTTCAAGAGCCCATTTTGTGGCGAGCACGCGCCCTGAAGTAGAGAACATCGCATCCCAAACATCTCGCCTCGCGTGGATGCTTGCTGGTAAAAGGTAGGCGCAGTTCAAAAGGGACACGCACGCTCCAACCATAGCCGCGCGCGATTCTTTTGGCAAGCTCAAGAAGCTTATCTCGTCGTTGTCAACTTCGTCGCTTTCTATCACGCGCGGCGTAGACTTAGCACCACTTGCTGGTGTAATGATTAATTTACCGCCGGCGAGGCTCGAGGCAACTTCCGAGCACAGACGCAAGCATTTCGACGTCACTAACATGTGCGCGATATTGTCGGGCGACATGGAGGAAGAGCCATTGCTGGCCGCTTTGGCGATAGCCTGTGCAGCACGCTTTGTGATAGAAACTCGTCTTTCAGCTATCATGCGCTCGCTGTAGCTATCGTTACGTTTATCATCTTCGTCGATTATGGAATTGCCGCTTTCCATTTTGTTCAAAAGTGGCTCTGAATTTTTCAGACATCGAGAACACGCAGCGACCCATTTTGAGGCTGGAATTCTGCACAACTCCACATCTGCCTTCTGACGCGTCCTCGCATCTAGGCATGCTTCGACGTCGACGAGCGCGAGGAGTCGACGAAATGAATCGTCTTCCGACGCATTTCTGTCGATGACACATATCCTCAGCGCTGCTGCAGTTGCGAACAAACTCGAGGTGTTATAGGCTACTTCGTCCGAAATGTGCACATCCACTGTCTTACTGTTGTTGACTTTTACGTTCGCGCTCGAGTTAAAATTGTTCACGTTTTGAGAAAGTTGTTCGAGGAAGCTCGAAAGTTCGAGCGAAGCTCGAACGAGCGCAAACCCGGCCGAGGAAGAGAGACGTTCGGATTTTGGAATCATCGCAAACGCCATCGCATCTAATGGCTTCTTATCAAGGAAGTATGAAAAGTCATCGTTCTTGTTCTTTCCATCCTCGTCGTCGTTGTTGTTCTCGTGGTGGTTCTCGTTTGACAAATCTCCTCCCAGATGTAACTTCTGGCTCTTCAATCGAGGTTCTAGCCATGTTTTCAACACCGCTTGCACGGAAGTGGAGTCTAATTTTACAGCAAGCGCACGAAGAGCATCCATGCCAACGTTGACTACGCAATCGCTGCGCTTTTGGTGACGATGGAAATTCTCATCAATCTCTTCTTCCTCGTCATCGTCATCGTCATCGTTCCCGTTGTCCTCGATGACGATTCTAGTATTAGCTATGCATTTCAAGATATCATGTGCGAGAATGATCTGTTGCGAAGGCTTCAAGAAAAATGGTTTACCTTCATTGATGTACGGCTCGCCCGAGATTTTGTTTTCCAGGAACATTCCCTCAACAACCGCCAACGCGACTAATCTGCTATCAATACTGCCTCGCATCTTACGTTCGAGAAGATCAAACTCTCTCGCGAGAATTGGATCTTCTTTGTTTTCAAACGCCTCCATGCACTTTCGGAGCGCGAATCCGCACGCGTTTGCCCACACCCTGTTCGCATCCAACCCGTTTGCAAACGAGTCGAAACTATCGATGCGTTCAGGAATACACGCGTTAATCTCCTCCATTAAAGCGCGTATATCTTTTTCAAAAACTTCGGACATGTCCTCCCACGATGCAATATCTTCTCTATTCCAGAGATCGAATCCTATTTTTCTCATACGTTCCAATTGTATTTCTTCAAATATGGCTTTGAATGCCCTAGCACTCGAGGCGCACCGATTGTTCTCCAAATTTCTACATGCACTCCGATATTGCTCGACTCGTTCGTCTTCTTCCAGTTCTTCGTCCGTTTTATTCTTTGCTTTGTTTCCTCTGTCGTCGTCGTCGTCGTCGTCGTCGTCGTCGTCGTCATCGTTGTCGTTTCTATCCGCTCCAACTTCGCCTTCTTCTGTATTGTCATGCGAATACCAGTCTGCGGTAGTAGTCGCATCAAATTTCTTTTCATTCTCTCCACCACAACCACAACCACCACCACAACCACCAAACGAGGCCGCCGAAGACATCAACAACAAGGTGTTCGGATGTGCCACCAACCTCACAGTCTTCACTATATTTCTCACAGTCCGCATGTATTGCTGAATGTTGTAATTTTCCTCGGACCTCAATATCCAGAAGTGGTCCGGGTCGCTGTCCTCGCTGTCCATTTCCGGTCCATTCTGATAGCCCGGTTCTTTCTCATACTGGTGCTGAAAACTATCCACCAGCGCGTCCACGAAGCCTCTCGCGCACGTCTCGCCGACGATCCACGCTCGCGGCGACTCTCGCATCGAATAGAGCACGTTCAAAAACGCGCACATTTTTTCGTTCACGCGGTTGTTACTCAACTCGGAGTTGCTCTTCACCACGAACAAAATATCTCGAATCTCCACCGCGTCTGCGTTTACCATAGTTCTTAAATGAGCGAACAACATTTTCCTCATTTCCTCGCTCACGGTGAACGCCGGCGCGGAAGCATTCTCCCACGTTGCTCTTCTCGAATTCCGCGCGACGAAAGAAACGCCCTTGGACGGGAGAAACGCGCTCAAAACGATTTCAATCTGTTCTCTCGGACTGAACTCCTGCTTCAATCTCTCCGACGCGCGAGACGCGTTTAAAGACGGCAAAGACGACACGAACGATCTGCACAAGGCTCGACGCTTTTTGTGACTTTTCGTCCTGTCGCTGTCGAATGAGTTTGACATTGAATCGTGTTCATCTCCTTCTTCTTCTTCTTGTTCTTCTCCTCCTCCATCAGAGGGGCGAGAGAAGGATGACATTGCTCTGAAGAAGATTTCAAAATGAAAATAACAGAAAATAAAGAGTAGTTCGACTATTCGAGAGAAAGACGAGTTTGGATTCGCGCACACGCACGATGAATGATTAAATTAAAGTGCGATGTTCATTACTGTTCATTAATGACATGCGTATTTTTTAGTTCTTCTAACGCGCGTTTGTTGCTGCTCTACTTCGCGTGGGGTGCGCTCCTTCATTCGAGGAAATCCGCGCGCTCGCGCGCGCGTTCCTTTTTGCCGCGGGTCTCGTCTCGTCTCACTTTGTCTTTTTGGGCTCGTCACCGTCGGACTCTTTCGCCCTCTCGTTCTCTTCGCCGCTGGACTTTGCCGAACTGTCGTCCTCGCTGGACGTGTCGAACTTACCCTCCCTTTGATACTGCAACGCGAGTGAGAAGCACAAGACGAACATGATCAACGCGATGACGAGCAACCACCAGTACGTGGCTAACCGTTGCACCGGGGAGGAGTTGGAGAATCTGAACATCGCTCTTTGGTGGATGTTTTTCAGTTTACCTGTGATAGGCATAGACGGAAGGAAATTTGGGAGTCGTTTGATGTCGATGAAGTTCATGTCGACGAAAGCAGCGATCGACTCTTCGATGGTTTTGCCTCTCGTATTCCATTTTCGATCGTACCAGCTTCGGTGGGTTTTCTTGTGGTATCCCAAACAGAGAGGGAAGGAGGATTCGAGTGGGCCGAACGCCATTTCTTTATCGAGCCACGGCCCTAGTTCGTCGCCGTCGACGCGAACAAAGGTGATTTCACGGTGTTTGAGCGCGAGTTTGTAGGCGTTTTTCGCGAACGCTTCTAACTTAACATCGCCACCCGATTCGACCAGGAATACCGACGGGCTATCTAAATCGAGGATATTGTTGAAGACAGATTGATCGAGTTTGGCTAAAGGGGCGACGATTCTCGTGCGGACGAACGCAGACACGTTGCACGGATGTGTGTGCATCCTCGCCTCATCGTTCGCATCGTCGACGTTCGCGCCATGATTCTGCTGCTCGTTCTCATCTACTCGACACAAAACGACCTCGGTCGTAAACCCCTCGTTATTCCCACCATCCGATTTTGACGGGGAACGTCCATCGTCTTCATCCCCGGGCACTCTCGGGTGCACGGCTAACAAAATCGAATAGCTTTCTTCTTCACGTTTTATTTCCTTCCACGGAAAATGCCTCACGTGAAACGCGTCTAAAAACGAATTCGCATCTTCAACCGTCTTTGGCGCGTCGCTCTCTCCGAACCACGACTGTAAATTTTCCTTTTTCTTCGCCGCCGCGTCGAACGCTTTCTTAATCTTTGAATTCCCTCCGTTCACCATCAAATGGAAAAACATCGCGTTTGACTCGGTCGCTTTCAATTTCCCGTATTCTTGCGCCTCTCGCCAGTCTTTAAACGTCGCGACGTCTGGCGCGCTCGCGCGACGGAGATAATTCAACAGCGCCGCTTGACTCCGACTGCCCGAGTATCGTTTCGCCACGAACAGTTCTTCTTCTCCTCCTTTTCCTCCGCCTTCTTCTTCGTTCTTCTCAAACAGTAACAAAGTCGGGTATCCCGTCACCCCGTATTTCTTCTTGAACGCTTTCCTTTCCTCCGTTTCGCTCTCTTGCACCCCCAACGCGCCTTCTCGCGTCGGATATTTTTTCACGTCTCCGTTCATTTTAACCACGTCCACGACGCTTTCATCGATGCCATCCTCTTCGCGTAATATTCTCAGCGCCGAATGCAGTTCCGGTTCGAGAACTTTGCAGTGTCCGCACCACGGCGCGTACACCGATACGAGGAGTTTAAACTTAGGATTGACTGCCATTCGCTCGCGCGAGAACGCGGAGAAAATGGAGGACGGGACGAGTTCCCGGAGCTTTTGCTCTCCTTTTCCGAGGACGTTGTTTTCATCACTCGCCGCTGCCGACGCAAACGTCGCATCATAAAAAAGACCACCAGGGGGTGAAAAAAAGGAGCCGCTGCTGGAGAGCAAAAACAAAGAGAGAATGAAAAGAGCGAGCGCGGACTTTGAGGATCTCGTCGTCGTCGTCGTCGTCGTCATCTTTTAGCGCGGTGCGCGCGTTGTTTTTCTTTCCCGTTTTTCAACGACTTTTTGTGACTTGTGGGAAAAGTTTTTTACCCTGACCCCTGATTAGGGTTTAGGGTTAGGGTTTCAGTTTTCTCGACCATATAGAAAAAGCGCTCGCACCCGCACTCTTTTGCGTTTCTCTCTCCTCGAAAGAGAGAGAGAGAGAGAGAGAGAGAGTAGCAGCAGCGGCGGGCTGTCTTTTGCTCGAGTCTTTATATATATTTGCGATACATTTTTTTCAGAGCATTATTCAACGCGCGCGCGTGGAGAGTAGCACAAAGGACAGAGAGAGAGAAAACGATGATGGCAGCGCGAAGAGCTGCGATTCGGAAGAAGAAGGAGGAGGACGACGAGGACGAGAACGAGAACGAGAACGTCGCCAACGAGGAAGAAGAAGAGGAAGAGGAAAAGAAGGCACAGAAGACAAAAAAGAAGAAGAAAAAGAGCGTCTCGAAAGCGGTAGCGCTCTCGTTCGAGGACGAAGAAGAAGAAGAAGAAGAAGGAGAAGAGACGTTACCGAAGAAAAAGAAGGATTTGAAGAAGAAGAAGAAGAAGAAAAAAGGACTGGGCGCGTTAGCCGTAGCGGAAGATGGCCAAGACGAAGAGAAAGAAGAGGAGAAACGAACGTACGATGCGGAAGCGTTGAAGAAAGAACTGGAAGCGCAACGACGCGCGGCTTTGAACAGACCGAAAGAACACGCGCAAGAAGAAGCGACGACTGCGGCGGCGGCGGAGGCGAATAATCCGTTTTCGAGAGAAGCGGAAGGCGACGATGATGTCGTTCAAACGGCGGATGATGACGGCGATGAGCAACAAGCGTTACCATCGAATAAGGCGATATTGGAGGCAAAGTTACAACGACGCGCGAAACAAGCTTCCGGTGGTGGGAAGAATTACATACCGCTCGATGTAGAACAGAAAAAGAAGACAAACGCGGCGTCGCTTAAAAATACGATGTTGATGGACATCGATGACGAGGAAGAGGACGCGAACGAACAACGGCAACAACATCACGCCGGCGCGCCACCGTCGTCTTCGAGAAGAATAGCCGCAAACCAACAAAGCATTAATAAATCCACCGAAGAGCGCTCGAACCTCGCCTTGGCGAAGCTTCAAAACGCGGCGCAAAACGCAAAGAGGAAACTGGACGCGTGTTTAGAAAACGTCGAGAGATCGAATCAAGCGTCAGTGAGATCTTCAGAAACTTTGAAAAGTTACGAGGAAACGTTAGAGGAATCAAAATTGCGATACGCATTAGCGCAGGAACTCGGCGTTTACTTCCGCGCCTTGTCTGGAATGCTGGCGGAGAAACTTCCAATGATTGAAGAGTTGGAGGCGCAAATGTTGGAGACGGTGAAAACGCGAGGTAAAAAGCGGAAAGAGACTAGAGAACAATTCAAGATTGAAATTGGCGCAGAGACATGTGTCGCTTTGCATCGAAATGTCAAAGATAAAGACGAAGCAGTTTCTGAAAGCGAACTCTTGAACGCGGTAATTCGAGCAAGCGGGTGCGACGAGGTGAAAATGGACGAACTCGGCAGGGACGTAAATCTCGCGAGGAAGCGAGAGGTTGAAAAGAGATGCAAAAGCCGCTTCGAGGCGATAAAAGATGCAGAAGGCTCGTACGAGAAGGTCGTTTCTGACCAGTTCAACGTTGATGAAGAAGACAATGAAAAGAAAAAGAAATTCGTGGAACGAGTCCAAAGTATCGCAGACATTGCGAAAAATATCCTCTTCAAAGACGTGGACGAGGAGTTTGCGAGCGTGAGTAAAATTTTAGAAAAGATTTCGCAGTGGGAATCAAAAGATAAAAAGTCGCACGACGAATATTTGATTTACTTAGCGGACATTTTCGAGCTCTTTGCGAGAGTGGATTTGTTGAAATCGCGTTGGATTACGGCAGTTTTTTGTTCTTCATCGTCGTCGTCGTCGTCGTCGTCTAGTGCCGGTAATAACGACGACTTGGTTGACTTCCCTTGGCGAAACGATATCGTCGAGTACGTCTCCGCCTCTAAAAGACCGAAAGGAGAGACGGACTCGTCCGTCGTCGCGTTAACAAATCTCTCGATTGAAGTTTACTCGCGAACAATCGCGAGTCTTTTCGCGAAGTGCATCGACGATGAGAACGTTTGGGACGTTTTCGAGAAGCCGGATCGCATCCCGAAATCCATTCAGCGCGTTTGCGACGACATGTATAAGACCATACAAAGCGAGGCAGATAAGAAAGACGAGACGAAAGGAGATAAAGATTTAATCGATTTATCTCATTTGCGAGAAATGATAACCGAGGTTAAGCTTGGTATCCAGCGTCGTTTAGATGACGCCGTATTGAGTGGCGAATACCCGTTTTGGAACGAGGAGAAATACGCCGCGCTCGATGCTCCCTCCGATCGAAAAACAATCTCCAACGCGTTTAAAGCCTGGAAAGAGAAGGAAGAATCTTCGCTCGAATTCGTCGCGAAAACGCTCGAATTCGTCGAGATAGATAAATAAATGCAGATGTATAATTTAGAGCTTGTTAATAAAACATAGTTAATTAGTCTTAATGCCCGGCTTGAATCATCGTCCCATTTTGTCCCTGCCTTTGGCGAAGGGGTTCGTCGTCCCCACGGCCACCTCGTTCCCTTCTAAACTCAACGCTACGCTAATCAAAATCACGCACAAAGAAATCAGCACTCCCATGCAAATTTGCATGAACTTTCCTCCGGTTTGCAAAACGATCCATCTGTAACTTTGTCTCGACAAGCACGGCAACACCTCTCTCTCCGCGTAACTCTTCGACGGATCTCTCATCGGCGCCTGACTATACATCGCCCCGCTCCCTAAGCAAATGAACAAACTCAGAATCCCCGTCGGTGAGCTGTGCTGGTCCCATATGAACGTGTTTACTAAAATCGTTGCCACTTTACACATGTTCCCAACAATCGCGAACGACGTCGCGCTAATCATGTCCCGCAAATGAAACGACAGAAATGACATCCCCAACCCGGCGACGCAACTCAACAAAATAAAAAACACCGCCCCTAACGTCCACTCCGTGTTCTCTAACACCTGCTTTTCTCCTAACAACACAAACATCATCAACAAAAACGGAACAGATAAGATGTTCTGGTAATACGTTTGCCCCCACGTCGTCATCGCAATCGACGAGACTAAATGTTTCACGTATATAATCTCAAAAATAGACACCACGTACCACACGACGATCCACAAATACGCTTGCACACTAAAGTTCGAATCGATGTTCACGTACAGCAACACCCCCATCGCGATCCCGATCAAACTCCCGAAACTCTTCGCCGACGGCAAATCCCTGCCCAAAAATAAGTAATCCAAAACCGCTAAAATCAAAGGCGTCGTCGACCGTAAACATATGAACGTATCCACCGGCGCCAGCTGTATGCTCTTCATGTTCGCGAACAGCGTCGTCACAAACGTAAACACCACGATCAAAAATCCTTTCGCTTTCTCCATCTCCAACCTGTCCGCGACCAACACCCGCATTTCCGCTAACACTCTCACCGCCACTCCAGACGCTAACAGCTGACAAAACAGTAAAAAACACGGCGCCGGAACGTACGCCAAGGTGATTTTATTGATAATCAGCAACTGCGAGTTGCACAAAGAATACCCGACGATTGCAGAGACGAGTTGCACGTACGTCGGTGGCTTTTTGCTCACCGGAGACGACGGCACGCCTCCCATGTTCTGAGAAGAAGAAGATGACGAGGATTGTTTGTGATGTTGATGATACTCTGGCATTAATCCACCGCCACCACCAGTATTACTATTACTCGTATTCTCCCCGACGACGACGTTATCTCTCACCTCGCTCAGCTTCACGTATTTGCGCTGAGGATGATTTGAATGCTCGGTCTCGTTGCCGCCATCGCCGGTGGTCGTCGCCGCTAAATCGTTCAGACCGACCGAACTGCGAGTGTTCTCCGTGAACGCCGACCGCAACGCCGTGAACATGATGCGAGATCGTCTATTCTCTCGTCGTTCGCAAAAGTTTTTGTCTCGTATTGTTTTGATTTTGGGGAAAAAGCGAAAAGTTCACACAACAAACATAAGAAAAAAAAGAAAATGATTCGCGCGCAACTGTCGCAACGAGACGATTTCTCGGCGAAGATTATCGCGATAAATCCCTCTAAAACGTTGCTCAGAGACGTGGAGAAGACGCTGAAAAGCGTCAACACGAAACCGTCTCGCGCGTTCACGGGATGGATGAAACGCGAGAAGAGGAAATTTGACGCGACGGACGACACGTTGAGATTTTTGGAGCGATGCGAATTTATCTGCGAGAGGTCGTCGTCCTCGTCCTCGTCGTCGTCCTCGTCGTTGCCGAAGCTGAACGAAGCGAAAGCGAAAGAACTGTTCGGAGATGTCGAGTTTTCGTTCAAAGTTTTGCTCGTTCCGGGTTTGTGGGGCCACCATTACCCCGGGTATTACGTCACGGTGAGAGACGCGTTTCGGAAGATTGGTGTCGAGTGTGAGATATCGAGAGTGGATTCGGAAGGTTCGGTGAAGGAGAACGCGCGAACTGTCGCGGAGGAGATCGAGGAGATGAGTAGTAGTAGCAGTAGTAGCAGTAATGGTAGTACTAAAGTTTTAGCGATGGGCCATTCGAAAGGTGGATTGGATATCGCGGCGGCGCTCTCGCTCTACGAGAAGCGCTTAGAAGAGAAACTGGCGGGATTCGTGTGCGTTCAATCGCCGTACGGAGGATCTCCGATAGCGGAAGACTTGTTGAGCAACAAGTACGTGCGATTGGGCGTGCATCTCGCGCTCGAAGCGGCGTTTGGGCAAAAGAGAAATTCAGAAGCCATTCAAAAGATGGTGAAACCGGTGGAGGATTTAACGTATCGAGCGCGAATACGATTTCTTCGGAAACATCCGTTGCCGGAACAATTCAGAGACAAAACGGTATGCTTCCACTCGAAAACGACCAGCAAAGATTCCGCGATGACCAACATCGCTTTGTACAGCATATCTCAATACAACGAGGACGGAGACGGTTTAGTCTGTCGCTCCGATGCTGAAATCCCGCACACGAGAGTGGTTCGCTACGAAGACGAGTTCGACCACGTCGATCCGGCGTTTCCAACCTCCTTTTCCGACGCTCTCGTCCGCGACCATCGCGAGTTTTACGCGCGAGAAAACGCGCGCAGAATCAAAACCGGAAACCAAATGCTCTTACCCACCCCATTGGGCGTAAAAGGCGCCGAGCTGACGTCTCAAGTTTTAGCCGTTCCCGGGAGAGTGAAGCACGACGCCGCTTCCGTTCATCTGGCTTTGGCCCACTTAGCTTTGAGTTAAGAAGTAGTAGTACCAGTGATAGTATGGTAGTAATAATTAGCGTAAAATCAGTAGTTAGCAGCAGCAGCAGCGGTAACAACACCACGGAATTTCAGACGTTGTTTCGATGATAATATGTTTAAAAAACATAAATTCTTCTTTTCAACTTTCCTTCGCAACAAAAAGAAACATTCCCCACAAAAGAAGACGAAGAAAACAAAAAATGTCGAGCGAATTGGTCACGGAGCTTCTCAACCGGAAGAACCAACTGGAACTCTCGTTGCAACAAACGGAAAAGCAACTCTACGACTTGGAAACGGCGTACCTTTCCAACGAACACGGCGCGACGAACGGGTCCATCTTGAAAGGGTTCGAAGTCGCGTTATCTCAAAACAAAACGCACGCGCAAGTCGCCGGTGGCGGTGGAGGGAACGAAGGAGGCGGAGGAGGGACGAAGAAAAAAACCGGATCGGCTGCGCATAAAAACACGAAACCAGAGGAGCGATTGTTCTCGCTGTCGTCGAAGACGAGTCCGGTGCAAGCGGAGGTGGCGAAGGAGAACGAGGCGGTCAGGTTGGCGACGACCGCGAGCGGGAGGATGACGAAGAGTTATCGGAAATAATATGTGTGTATGTGTAATAGAATTGTTTTCGGGAGAGATGCGATTCGAAGAAGAAAGAGAGGAAAGGTGATGTTTATAGTCAAATGCGATTTTAGAGAGAGTACCAATAGTAGCAGTAGACTTTTTGTGTAAACGTAAAATAAACCGCGCGCGTGGTGATGCGTGTGCTCGTGTATATTATCATTATTATGATCATTTTGTATCTCTCTCTCTCTTCTATAATGTTACAATTCTCGCGATGAAAATGCTACGTGTGTATATACGCGACCCCCGGGCGAAACATCAATCACATAATTTTCGCCCCGTCCGCGCCGAAAATCTCCGTCCTAATCTCCGGCATGAGCGCCTCGAAAGTATTCCTCACTCTCGCGTCTAACGTGTTATCGCAGGTCGTCTTCCCGTTGCTCGAAATAACCAAAACCCCTCCGACGCAACTCTTCCCTTCCTTTGATATCTCCGGCGCCGGCGGTAAACTCTCTCCAGAATCCAACGTCGGTTGTAACCCGGGCACTCGTTGGGACGCTAACGCAATCGCTTCTTTGCACACGCTTTCGTCTTGTTTGCGACACCGGACGATGCACTTCGAGTCTTGCAACTTCTTCGCGCCTTGCGCGATTAAACCCGCCATGAGTTGCTTGTATTGAGGCGATTTCGCAACCTCCCCGAGTTTCATTCTCGACTGATTCAACAACTCTTCCATCATTTGATCCCTGGCGATCAAAACTTTAATCCTCGCCGCGTTCCCAGTCGTCGACCGTTCGATTTTCTTTTTCACCGAAACCAAGGCTTCTTTTCTCTCGTACTCTCTTTTGATCTTTTGCTTCTCGAGTTCCACCATTTGAAGTTTTTCGATGTTGAACTCCTCCTCTGCGGCGACGCGGATTTCGTTCGCTTTCTCTTCCGCCTCTTGCTTTATAAACTCAACCATCTGGTTGATTTGCTTCTGGACCTCCGTGTCGTCCATTTTTATATATCTTCTATGTATTTATACTCTCCGCGGCAACGAGGGGTTCGTATTTGTGCTATACGTATCTTGTTTATATTATTAAACTTCTTCTGCGCGTGTTCGCGTCTCTCTCTTTTCAGGATCTATCCAAAAGAAAAAACTTGAGTGTGATGTGTTTTTTGACGAAAAGTCAAAAATGAAAAATTGAAAAATTAAGCGTGTGACCTTATTACGTTATATGCTCTCTAAATTTGCGTTTTAATTACACGTGCCTGTAACGATAAAACTCTCTCTCTCTCTCTCTCTCTCTCTCTCTTCTTTCTTCTTTTTACCAGACTTGGTCGCCGAAATACTTCAACGCCGGGACGCCGCGAATCTCCAGATCGAACATCGGCGCCTCGATGCGCTTTAAAGTTTTGAGACCCGCGTCGGTGTCTAACATTTCCATCGCTTTTCGCTGGTCTTTTTCTTTCATTCGGACGAAAGAGACGGCTCTTTTGGAGGCCAAGGCTAAGCGTTCGCTCGAGGAGATTAACGCTTGGACGTCTTCTGCGTTTTCGTCGTCGCCGTCTTTGCTTTTCGTTTTTACTTTTTCCGCGGCGGCGTTGCAGGCGTCCGCGGCGTCTTGGAAATCGGCGACGTCGACGTTTAAGATTTGGTTGACGACGATTTTCGTGCACGGCACGGTTTCGTCTCTCAAAGATTTCAATAATCGTCCGCTTTCACTGATGCCTAAAACGGTCGGAATAGTCGCGATGATAAACTCCGTCGTGTCTTTATTCCGGAACAAATCTTTCACCTCTTGTAAGCGCTTCTTCAAATTTTCCAATTTTTCCACGGCGGCGTCTTGATTTTGGTTCTCCTGACCGAACAAACCTTTCACTAAATCACCCGCGCTGGTTAACTTCTGTCTCAATCGAACAATCTTTCCGATCGATTTATCTAAAAACTCCGGCAACGATAATAATCTCAGCGTGTGCCCGGTTGGCGCCGTGTCGAACACGATTCTCGTAAACTTGGCGTACTTCTCATCCTTGGTAAACTGCACAACCTTCGCGATGGCAATCGCTTCGTCCAACCCGGGAGGAGGCGTATCCAACAGCTCCCCTAACTTCAAATCCTGCAGCGAATCCGAAATGCCGCTCAAACCAACGCTCCCCATAAAATCGCTCGCGCCTTTGGTAAAATCCGCGCTCTTCGAAAACTCCGAAAACTCATTCTTCGCTTGCGTCGTGTCGATTTCCATCGCCCAAAGCATACCATCCGTACCTTCCACCGCTACGGGGACCCCAGACGAGACGTCTTGCGCCAACGAATCGCTCAGAGAATGCGCCGGGTCCGTCGAGACGATCAGCGTCGGATGTTGCCCACTCGTCGCAAACTTCACCGCCAGAGAGGCGGATAAAGACGTCTTCCCGACGCCTCCTTTCCCGCCAACGAGGTAATACTTCCGAGTTCGCGTCGACGACATTTCCTCAAAAATACCGATGTCATCCGAAGACGCAAACGCAGTCGCACCGCGACGCCTTCTCCCGTTCGTATCACTACTCTCGTTCTTTCTAAAAGCTATTCTTTCTAAAACCATCATTGTCTTCGCGCCTTCTCCGTTTCTATTATTATTATTAGTAGTAGTAGTAGTCGTCATCCTCATCATCATCATCGTCATCGTTCTTCTTCTTCTTCTCCCGTCGTCTTGGTTTTTGTTCGTTTTTACGCCCAAAGACGACGAAAAAAACGCGTTCGATGAATGCCGATGATGACACCTCTGCGCGAACATGTGTTTTTTGTGTCGTTGTTATTATTATTCGGTTTGCCCCCTGTTGTAGTTCGTGTGTGAACTGTATGTTATAAAAGTACGTATTAGTTATTTTAAAGCACAAATCTGACGACTTTTTGGTGCGAGAGTGAAAAAAAAAATCTCAAGGGTGCCTTCCTTCCGACCAAAAAACAACAAAAAAACAGAAAAAAAGAAGCACACAACAACCCCCCTTAAAAAATTCATAATTCTCTTCCAAATTTATCTCTCTTCTCTCGTTAAAAAACGCGCGCGCAAGGTGTATTTTCTTTAACGCGAATAAAAAAAGCGCGAAGAGAGAACGGAATCGCGCTCGAATAGAAACGCACTCATCGTCGAGATAGAAAAACAACAACGCTTTGTGTTGATTTTGGTGTGGTTCTTTTTTATCGAGGGAGAGTTCGTTCGCGCGCGAAAGAAATCTCGAAGGAAAAATATATTCCAAGCTGGCACGCTGGAGGGGCGCTTTTTTGTTATAAACAAATACATTTTTTATACACGCACACGAGAAAGAAAGCGTGACCTTTGCGACCGTTTAGTTTTTTATAGACCGAGAGAGAGAGATTGAGAGAGAGAGAAAGAGTCAGGAGGACAACGACAGATATAAAGCAAAGATGGGGAAGAAAGAGGTGCGCTTTTTTAGCGTTTTCTGTTCGCGCGGAGACGTACCAAAACGGCGATGTTTCGCAAAGTTTTTTTATTCATTAACCTCGTCCTTTGTCGTTGTTTGTCCCCCGGGGGGGTCGTTTTATTTTTTCTCTCTCTCTCTCTTATTTGAACGCCTTCATCGAGAGAGAGAGAGAGAATCGGAAAGCGAAACACGACTTTCTTTCCTCCTCTTCCGAGCGCGCTCTTTTTCTTCGCCGGTCGCTTCTGTTGTCTTTCCGCGAATTCCGCGCCGAAACTCACCACCAGTGGATATACCCCATACGGTTTATCCTCCCATTATTTAATTTCTCTCTCTCTCTTTTTTCTTTTTTTGTTGACTCACTTTATCTCCTTTTCTCTCTCTTTTATTAAAAACAACGACAACAAAACAACGACTGACAGAAGCAAACGAGACTGAAACGAGAGGATAAAGCGCAGTCGGAGTCGCGAGACTCGAAAGAAGGCTCGATGTCGCCGATTGACTTGTCCAAGTTTACGGACGAAGAGTACGTCGCTCCGCAACACCATCAAGGAGGAGATTTATATCACGTTCACGTTCATCGTCACGGCGAACAACAAGAACAACAGACTTCGGACGACGCGATGGATTGGTTGGATCAGGCGACGAATACGACGCACTATTTCGCGGACCCGCTGGATACGTTTATGCAGAATTTTCAAAACGCCAACGCGAGCGGTGGAGGGAGCTCCGAAGATGCAGATTACGGGGGCATGCAAGCGCACGAGACGCACTTTTCCTTAGATTCGAGAATATTTGAGAACGATTCCCAGCCTGGGACGAGCGGGGTACACGTGGACGCGTTTAACTCGAAGACGACTACTTCGACGAAGAAGCCGAGTTCGTTATCGCCCAAGAGTAAATCGTCGAACAAGAGCAGCAGTAGTAACAACAACAATGACAACAACACGAGCAACAACACGAGCAACAACACATCGGTCCAAAGAAGCACTTCGTTTACGAAACCGAGAAAGACGAGTTCCTTTAAGAAATCGAATTTGAGCGGAGTAAAGAAAGCGAGTTCTCAAGTCGATCTGACGAAGGCGTTTAGCGATTTGGAGCAAGGCATGATGCATTTGAACTCCGAGCAAATCCAGCCAGGCGTGATGCGTCGCATCCCCTCGGAGATTCGCATGCAACAACTCGCACGGTACCGCGAGAAGAGAGCGAGACGTAGATTAGGACACAAAAAGATTCGATACGAGTGCCGAAAGACGCTCGCGGATAACCGTCCGAGGTATAAAGGTCGATTTGCTAAGATTATACCGACCGTGGCTTCGGAAGGGAACTTATCGACAATGTCCGCGCCAGAGCCTGGCGAGGGCGTGGCAGCCATGAACGACGTTTTAGATTCCATGGAAGCGAAAAGTAAGAAAGCCCCTCGAGATGAGAGCGCCGCTTCAACTAAATCCGAACAACAGACGAAGAAAGAAAACATGATCAAGAACGCGAACGAAAAGGCTGCGATGGCGACGAGAAAGACGAGAGCCGAAACCGCCGCCGCGGCAGCGGTCGCAGCAGCGACGAAGAAGACCCGGGCGAACTCAAATTCCAAAGGTTCCGAGGAAACTAACGATAGTGAAACCGCCGAAAGCGACTTGTTCTCCATCGAGGTACCAAAAAGAACGCGAGCTATGCGAAGACTACAATCAAACGCGAGAGGTTTGCGAGTTTCGCAATCCGAAGTTTCTCTCGTCAAACTGGTTGAATCCTAAACGAGATTACGAGAAATGCAAGTATAGACACATACGCAGACAAGTGTATAGTGCTCGTTGATAGAAAGAGAAGAGGGAGAGAGAGAGAAGAGAGAGAAGAAGAAACTAGATGCGATACTAGTATTAACATTCCCACTAGATAGAAAAGGAGACGGACGCAGATTGTTGTATCATATAAGAGAGGAAAAAAACTGCGAGCGAAGGAGAGTTAGTCAACATTGTTTTTATCTGTACAAATATTAATTTCACAACATGATCATAACTTAATTGAAGATTCAAAAGTGTACGCGCATCAGACGCCGATGAAGTTGCACTATGTCGCAGATTTTGCCGGAGAGGCGCCGCCTCTCCGTACTTAAAACTCCCAAAAAGAAGGTGAGATACTTACTTGTACGAACGTTCGGCTGTGTGATGAGCAACGAAAGTAAAAATATGATGATGATGATATAAAAAGAACAGTGATAGAAAGTGCGTTCTATATATGGAGTGGCACACGTATTATGTAGTGGCTCACGTTTACGTTTCCCTCTCGTTAGTTCATCTCTTTTCGCTTCTTTTTGTTTTTCGAAGCAGTAGTGTGGTGTACGCCGCGTGTAGTTACGTTACGCCGGGCCACTGCTGCTTCCCGGAGGCGAAGTGAATGTGCCTTCATAATATTGTTGTTGCTGTTTCTGCTCTGTATAACCGCTCATTTGATATTGTTGCTGTTGTTGCTGCTGCTGCAGCGCATGAATGTATTCCTGAGATGCGTAAGGGTGCTGTTGTTGAGGATAAAACGTCGGCGCTGGCGTGTATTGCGAGAACATCGGCCCTGAATGAGATGTTCTTGGGGAGTAATATTCATCCGCCGCATACTCGTACTCTTCATAGTTCGCAAAGTGACTACCGGTACCAACACCAACAACATCACCTTTTCTACCATCTGACTTGGAAGGACTTCTCGATTTAGGTCGCAAACGTGTTATATCTTCGTCGTGCGGTAACAAGTGCGCGGGACGACTCACTCTCTGAGGACTACTCTGCGGACTCAAGCCGCTCCTATGATGATACGTGTACGTTTGACGCTCTCTTTGCATGTGTCGTTGCTGATACTGTGGTATTGTAGACGACTGTGGCGATTGATACTGATTGTATCGCTGCTGCTGCTGCTGCTGCTGTTCTTGTTCTTGTTGTATCATTATTGCTCGGTTCGTCCGTCTTTGATATTTCGCCTCAAATTTCCCACTCCACCTCGTTCCCTCAAAAGCTTTCCTGTACGTGACTGGATTATGCGTCGTTCTATACACGTTTTCACTCACTGTAACCCAGCCAGGGCGAAGTTGTTGACTATCTCCGAACAAGTTCAAACGTCTCAACCCTTGGACGAAGCGTTCCGCGATGGCATATATCTGATCTGGTTTTTGATTTGATGAGAGAGGGGGTGAAATGATTACGTCCGCGTCCACGTTCGCATGAATTAAAGCCGCTTCTTTGCGAGTGACTTTTGCTTTTGCCGCAATCATGCAGTGTTCTTTATGCAAAGCGAAAGGGAATTCTTCCTCTTTTATTCCTCCTCCATCTTCTGAAAGCGTCGACAAATGAGAGACCGTGGATGCGATGGAAGTAGACGTCCTCGATCGAAACGAAGAGGTAGAGGAATAAGAAGAAGTCGAGGACGGAGTTGTGGGGGTACTCGGAGATGATGCAGATGACGCTGAAGGAGAGGAAGACGCATGTGGAGGAGTTCCTACCGCTCCGACGCTCGCAGAAGCAACACTTTTCCTCGAAGCTGACGATGAAGCGGGAGACGAAGGCGACGCCGGAGACGATTCGATCCTATCCGATCCTGTCTTGACCCAGACAATCTCCTCCGCGCACCGGCGAAATTTCCACGCTTTTATGATCTTGAGCGCGTTGTCGTGCATCTTTCCGTCTCCTTTCCCAATCCACAAAAATACGAACGCCTTCTCCGAAGTTACCGCGTTTAAATCCAGCCTCGCCACATCGCGCCAACTCAATTTCGACCAATCGGGATTAATGACCACTACATCGAATGTCCCTAAATTCTCGCTTGTCAGCTCGTACGTCTTTGCACTCTCAATTCTCACGCTCAGCGGCACGTGCGCATGCGCATTAATCAATTCACTCTTTAAATCTACCAGTTTTTGCAAAGCAGGTGTCGGTATGCCTTGCGGATCGATGATAAAATTTTGAGGTCGTTCTCCCGTGACTACGTAATGGGAAGAGTAATCCAACGACCAGTGTTGATTGGGAGGTTTCGGCGTGTTTGGTGGCGTTTGCATGTGCTGCGCTGGTTCAACACCGCGATGCTCCCTTCTTCTCTCTCCTCCTCCTCTTCCTTGATATTGGTACTGGTGATGATACAAGTGATCCATCATCATCATCATCGATTGAGAAGAAGAAGACGTGGGCGAAGCAGACAGATGCATATCGCCGAAAGACGCCGACATGGCCGCAGCAGCAGCAGCCATCGACGCCGCGTAGTGATGTGCGTTTTCATGATGCTGTGTCATTGTCAACGTCGCCGGTAAAGAAGCGGGTAAAGGCGGAGGAGGAGGTAAAGGCGGAGGAGGAGGCGACGGCGGCATCGGCGGCGGAGGAGGTAAAGGCGGAGGAGGAGGTACGTACGTTTTTATCTTCGTATCCTCCTCCGTTTCTTTTTTTTCTTCCTCTTCTTCCTCTTCTCTCGGCGACGGCGGCGGCGTCGCTGGAACATCGTCCGACGACGAAACAGACGCGCTGCTACTTCCGCTCGAAGAAAGATGTTGTCCTCGTCCTCCTGGATCTTTGCTCGCGCGATGATGTTCGCGCGGTCGCGGAATGACCTTCTTCGTAGGAGTTGTCGTCGTTCTTTCGCCTTCTTTTCTTCCTCTGGGCGTCGGTATCGTCTTCTTCATCGTCCCAAAATCTTCCGTTCGCTGATATTGTTTTTCCTCCTCCTCCTCCTCCTCCTCTTCTTCTTCTTCCTCTACTTCTTCCTCTTTTTCTGCTGAATCGCCGATATCGATAGCGGCGTCGACGGATGATCCGTCCATCTCTCCTCCTTCGGATCTTTTATTGAGCGCCGCGCGCAAGAGAGAGAAGAGTAAAAAAGAGAAACAGCGGAGAGTCTCTTTCTGTGCGTCGCGTGCTTTCCTTTGCGCGCGTATTTTTTGAAGAAGAAGAGGAGAAATTTTTCTCTCTTCTCTCGGAAAAGACAACTCGAGAAAAAGTGGAACAAAAAAATGAAGAGAGCTTCGTTTGGTTTTGTGCGCACGCGCGCACGATTCGACGACTCTCCCTCCCTCTCTCTCTCTCTATTTCACGCAAACGTGCACACGCGCGCGCGCGCGAGAAAGGATGTGGACTATGTGCTCTTATTTTAAAACGCTATACAATTACAAAAAACACAGACACATATATATATCTTCTACCATTTTTTTCCCTATATGAGTTTTACTTCTGGGGGTTACTTGTGTTTGAACCCATCGAAATCTTTGTTCCTCTCCTGCCTATCTCGCACCAACGCGTCGACTTCTTTTTGTAAACTTTGCTCTTTTTGGACCAACCACTCGGCGGTGAACGCGCCGGCGACGGCGAAACCGGCGTGGATTTGAGGTTCTGTTTGTGTGTTCAGAAAAGAGAGAAAGAGACTTTTGTCAGAAGAGAGAGAGAGAGAGAAGAAAGAAAGAGAGAGAGACCGGGGAAAACGATTGCAAACAACAACAACAACAACAATAAAACGCGGGAGAAAGAAAAAGAAAAGGAAACGCTTTAAAACGTACGGTGAAACAACGGCACTTTGCGCAAAGCGCACGCGTACATCTGCGTGCAGACGCCGGCGACTGCGCCGACAAAGGTTGCAGAAGACGTGAAGAGCATTCTTTTCTTCTAGTATTCGTGCTTTTTTCTGACGACGCGGGTTTTTCAAAACTCTCCTTTCTTTTTTCATTACACAAAAAAGAAAACTATGTATAGTGTGTGTGTGTTTTAAGCGAAGGTCAACATCTCCCTGTTTTCAAACCCACACTCGTCTAAAGTTCTCCCCGGGTCGTCCAACGTCGTTCTCTTCGGGAAGTGGACTAAAACTAAGCACTCGCGTCCACCTTGGGACCGAAAAGTGACTTTGTTCTTGCTCTCGCGGACGATCCAGTTTTCCACGTCTTTGATCGAGTCGGTTTTAAGAAACCGGCGCGGTTTGAGCCGCTCGCCGTCTGGCATGCGAACGGCGACGGAAAGCGTGTCCGGACTTTCCTCTGGTTCTTTCTTTAGTTCTATCGTTGTTCCGTTGTTGTTTTTGTTGTCGTTTTCTTTGCCTAAATTTTGCCAAGTGCTGGTGGTTCCTTGTTGTCCTATTCCTCTCCCTCCTTCTCGATTTTCTTTGCTGCCGTAGCCGCCTCTTTTGCTATTCTTCACTCTTTTCCTCGCTTCCTCTTCTAACGACGCTTTCATCGCCGCGTACAACTCCGGATCTTCGTTCCGGTCTACCCCAATATATGCATCGTCTATTACTATCGCATCGTCGTCGTCGTCGTCGTCGTCGTCGTCATCAACCTCGTTATTCGTGTTCGTCGTCGAATCCCCTCCTCTCAACGTGTTTGCCTTGCCGCTAAAAATCATCTTCCTCTTCTTCTCCTCCTTCATCTCCTCCTTCACTCTCTCCAACGTCTTCCCTTCTCTCTCCGCTCTCGCTACCATCTCGTTCATCTCTTCGCACTCGCTCTCAGCGATCCAGTTCCCGTACTCGCCGTCTTTCTGCCCGAAAATCTCGTGCGCTTGCGGCAACGCGCCCACCACGGCGAACACTTGCGTCCCTCTTTGAATCACGCTTTCTAAATACCACACGATTTCCCCGTGCACTTTCATCGGCGCCGCTAACTGAGAATTCAAATTCCACCACTGCCCTCTGATTTCTCGCATCGCGTACCAGTGCTGATGCGCGTTCAGCAAAAACGCTTTATTCTTCGCCGCTTCGTTCAGCTCGCTTCGCTGAAACACGTGCGTTAAAGTCAGCTGAAAACGCATTTCCAACGCTCGGTCCAACACTTGCAAAGAATAATTCCCGGTGTGCACGTCCACGTTCTCGCTCGGTCTCTCATCGAATTTCCTTCTATCTTCCGCGCTCGTGAGTAATTTCCTCTCCTCCTCGTCCAACGTTTCCGCTATTTTTTGTAAATCATTCGTCGTGACGTGCGGGCCTTGGAGCAGCGCGTTCAACGAGTGGTGACCGCACAACGCTAAAGTTTGTTTTTCCCAATAGATTCTCGCTTCTTTTCTTTTCGTCGTACTCATCGTGCTTTATGTTTCCTTCTTTTTTTTTCTCTCTCTCTCTCTCTCTCTCTTTATAAAAAGCAAACGAAGCGACAGCGCTCGCAGAGAAGAGAAGGGACGTCTGCCTCGCGAGAGAGAGAGCGCTCTCTCGCGCGCGTAGTAATAATAACGAAG